>Ga0228620_1001092_pt1 | contig 11927 bp, 20 predicted proteins | sample 23DmetaG_FD_186030 | JGI IMG/M metagenome (GOLD analysis project Ga0228620, IMG submission 186030) | Seawater microbial communities from Monterey Bay, California, United States - 23D | ecosystem: Environmental > Aquatic > Marine > Coastal | place: USA: California | collected 2016-10-06 | reverse complement strand
TCGGGCTTGGCCCAAGCATGTTCTCTGATAACTTTAGATCTTTAAAACGCATCGTTTATTTCCTATTTCTTTTTAATATTTATACGATTTTAGGAAACAACATATCTGTGCAGAAACGATCTACGTCTTCTTCGTCTAATCCTAACGATTTCATTGTGCGAGGAGTATGTGGATTTTGTTGCTGGTTGTGACAGTAGTAATTTTGAGCAGCTATTACTTCATCTCTATTGCCTGCGCCTGTGAATTCACCTACTTCGTCAAAATATGCACGTAGATTATTTTGTGCTAGTTCTATAATAGCAACTGCTTCTTCTTCGGTGTTAACATTGCCGGCGGCCAGCATTTTATCTGTAAAGATATTAGTAGCCCATTCTGGTAGCTGTCGTTGCTTCTTAGGGATAAAATCTGCGACTGCTTCTTTGTAGCCGTCAATCATAGGATGATCAAATGTAGAACTTGCTGAAAAGTCATGGAAGGCTCCTGTCATTTTAGTCTTGCCTGCAATAACATCAAAGCCGTATATAGGTGCATCATTGTTGAGTACAGGAAACACGCATACGTGCATCATCCACAAGCCTTTAGAGTCACGTGCATCTACAACATCAATATGCGCTCTACGAACATCGTCGTTGCGCCATACACGATTAATCCACAGATCGTTATTAAAGTGGGCAAGACCCGGTTCGTCAAACTCTGTTGCACGTTCTTCAAAAATGTTAATAATTTCATCTTTACACTCTATTAGTCTATCCCAAATAACACTCACGCTTCTTTTGCCTCGCCTAGTTGTTGAAACATTTTAGTTGCAAAGTCAAAACATAGCTTTGCTTCGTCTGCCATACTATCATTTAGTTTGGCACGGATTAATTCTTTAAGTTCGTCATGACTTTGTTCAAATTTATACATACGTCCTTCACCTGGTACACGCTTTGCAATCATTTGTCCGCCACTTAGATCACCCATGTGTCTTACATAAACATGTGCCATAAGTTTATCAGCATCGTCTTTAATTGACATTAAGTGTTGCATATATTCTTTTACTACTGGCATTAATGGTGGTTGATTAGGATTTGCTCCTCCCCACATTTCTTGATAATCTTCGTGTATTGCAGGAGCACGTCTTAGACTAGGCATGCCGTCAAATAATCCATGCATCATACTAAGCATTTCTAACATATTATACTGCGGGTGTTGATTAAACAAATATGTTGCATAACGCTCGTGACTTATTTGCGGTTCTTTTGAAAACATCTCTTTAACAAACGCTTGACGTTCTGCGTTTTTATGATGCTCCCAAGTTAATTCTTTTAAATTACTCATTCTATCTCTAATTTTATGTTCAATGGAAAGCCACTCGATCTTGCAACAGTTATTGCTTCGTTTGCTTTCATCTCTGCTATCTCGTAGTTATATGTTCCTACAACAGCAGCTCCTTCATTATGAATTTCCATTGTAATATTTTCGCTTGCAGGTCTTGTATGCTGAAAAATCATTTCTAAAATACCTATGACAAATTCAATAGGAGTATGCTCGTCATTTAGCATTACGACATTATATTTAGAAGGAAGTCTATCCTCTAATTTAATTTTCTCGTCAATTACTACTTCTGTATCTATGCTCATTCTTTTCTCCTTAAAGTGGGGGAGCATAAAACTCCCCCAACACAATTACTCACTGTCAATTACTGTCGAATCATTGATTTTAATTCTTTTAGGTTTTAGTGCTTCTGGTAATTCACGTACTAGATGTACATTAAGCATACCAAGTTCGAGATTTGCATTTGCTACATCTACATGATCAGCAAGTGTAAACTCTCTGCGGAAATTGCGTCCGCCGATACCCTTATGTAAGTAGTTGACATCCTCATCTCCTTTAGGAGCAGTACCCTCTACTTTCAAGATATTACCATCTTTGGTAATCTCAAGATTGTCCATGCCAAAGCCTGCAACAGCTAATGAGATCATAAACTCATTATCGTTAATTTGTGCTATATTATATGGGGGATACCCGTTTCCATTTGGACTGTTTGCAAACTGTCTTTCAAGTTCGTTAAACATTCTGTCAAAGCCAATAGTAGCTCGTTGGAAATTTGGTAGGTCTAGAGTTGTTAGTCTTGTCATTTTGTTTCTCCTTTAAAAAAGCAAGATTGTAGTTTGGACCCTTTCGGCGTCCGATTAAATGTACATCAGGCTCGTCCTTTTGTACAGTTTTATTTATCATCTGTTATTTGCCAACAGTTGATTTTTCATACACACTATTGTGTGTTTGTGTGCAACGTATAAATGTAGCACACTTAGGTAGTTGCTTGATATACTTAGCACCTACATATGTACAGGTTGACCTAATACCCCCGAGTACTTCTTGTACGGTATCCGCTACAGATCCCCTGTAGGGTACTAGGACAGTCCTGCCTTCTGATGAACGATAGTTTTTCAATCCACCAAAATGCTTGTTGTTTGCACTTTCACTACTCATACCGTAGAATTGCACAAACTGTTTTTCTTCATAAACAGATTCAAAGAATCCGTCATCAGTTTTAGTTACTTCATTGGTTTCGTAAATCTTAGTTATTACTTCACCGCCGCCTTCATCATGCCCGGCAAGCATACCACCTAGCATTACAAAGTCTGCGCCGGCAGCAAAAGCCTTAGCCACGTCACCAGGACAGGTACAGCCGCCATCAGCAATAATATGTCCGCCGAGACCATGAGCCGCATCTGCACATTCGATAACTGCCGAAAGTTGGGGATACCCCACGCCAGTCTGAATGCGAGTAGTGCATACACTACCAGGGCCAATTCCTACTTTAACGATATCTGCTCCAGCAAGAATAAGTTCCTCCGTCATTTCTCTTGTCACTACATTTCCAGCAATGATTACTAAGTCTGGAAACTGTTTACGTACTTTACGAACATGCTCTGCAAAATGATCACTATATCCGTTAGCAATATCCATGCATACGTATCTAAGATTACTTCCAGTTAATGCTTTGACTGATTCTAGTTTACACCAATCATCGTCACTAGTACCAATACTCATAGCAACATTTTCTGTACGAGAAACATCGTCTATATCAAAGCGAGCATTAAAAAAGTCTATTAGTTCGTTAGCTTCATATGTTTTTACTAGGCAAGTAAATATGCGTTGACTTGCAAGTTTGTTAGCCATTTCAAATGTACCAACACCGTCCATGTTACTTGCCATGATAGGCAAACCTTGATAATGATAATCTGCTGAATTATCAGGAAAGTCTGGTTGATAGTTGCGGAAATTTGTTTTACGGGTTAATTGTACTTGGTTGCGACTTTTAAGTGTGCTACGCTTAGGACGTATTAGTACATCCTTATAGTCAAGTTTAACATCTTCTTCGATGCGCATTTTAATTACCTTTTACGATTTGATGAGGGTTTTAACTCTTGGTCCATTTTAGACAGCTTCTTAAGCCAACGAGCTCTTGCAGCCGCTTTTGCTTTCTTACGTTTTAAACTAGGCTTTTCAAAAAACTCACGTTGACGCAGTTCTTGTAAAATTCCGTCTTCTTGAACTTTTTTCTTAAACTTACGTAGTGCATAATTAAAATCGCCATTTCTTACTTCTACAGTAAGTCCTTTTGAAAATTGTTGATCTTGTGTCCGTTGTCTAGACATGTATTCTCCTTTTGTTGTTTTATAGTAACATATATAATTTTAAAAGTCAATCATCTTTTAAGTTATAAGATAAAAAATCTAAGTTATATATTTGATTTGAGCTGAGATGTTTGAAAATAGATTCATCTGTTTTACAAAACCAATAAGTGTTTTCGTTTGATATAAGATACGATAATAGATATTTAAAATAATCAACAGTGTTATCTACATCGACAATAGTATATTCTGCCAACTTTGACAAATTTAACAACCAATTTATTTCTTCTTTATTATATTCTAATCTATCGAAAAGATATACATTAACATCCTTATCATGATGTTTTAAAAAGTTTTCTTGTAAAGATGTTAATATATCTCTAGTAGGAAATACTAAAACTAAATTGATTGCTGAATTGTGAAGTGTATCTGGGTAGGTAATTATGTTAATCTTGCTCACTTAGCACCTATTTGTTAAGTTTGTTAAATAGACTGTCTTTGCTTTGCTCTGCATTTTGTTGATATTCATCTTTTTCCCATGGCAGTTTATCTATCTTACCATGTATATATAAGTTTTTATAGTGTTTTAGAGTCTCTTCTGGATTATCTTCTTTCCATGACGTTTTAGCATCAACATAGGTTTGATCATTATCTTTTTTATCGTACTCTATTTCTCTAGCTTTTATATCTAGATTAGACTTACGTGGCTTAAAAGTTACAGGTGTAGGACCTATTGGTCCGTTATCATGTATAACTTCTTCTAATTCCTCTTCAGGTGCTGTAGTACTTCTTCCGGTGTCCTGCCTGGTATCAGTTTGCTCTTGGGTTTGGTCACTGTTAGGAACTTGTTCTTCTGCAGGTTCCACATCGCTCCGTCCTGATAGACTTTCCTCATCATTGGTTTCTCTATCTCGTTCATTATGTTCCACATCACCATCTTGTATATTGCTGTCTGTAGGTTCCACCACTGTTCCATCTATTTCTCCTTTGGTTGGCTCCACTTGTCTAGTGTCGTCTTCTCTGGCCACAGCCATTCCGTTGGTAGTGGTTCCTCTAGGTTGTGCGGTTCCAGAGGTAGGTTCCCCATCAAGTCCTTCAACTTTTGATTGCGATCCGGTGTTGTCTCCGTCGTCATTTAGTTCTTCCTTTTGTTCCGCAGGCGGCGCAGGAGTGTCAATATTATAAACAGGGTTGTCAATTATACGTTGTGCTCTTGCTCGTTCGTATTCGGCTCTTTCACGCCGAAGACGCTCACCGTCGTCATCTTCGAGTTCTTTTCTACGGAAATCAAAGGTATATTGTGCGGCTATTAACAGTAGGACGGCAAGTGGATCAAACACAAAGATAATAATAATTATTACCCAACGTACAGCTTCTTCAAGCATGTTACTGTCTGCGGATTCGCCATATACGAATTCAGCAATGTATTTGATAGGTCCTACTTCTGCTTCTAGTTTGCGGTACTCTGCTTCTAGTGCAATCTTTTCTTCTGTGAGTGTGTCAATTTCTGTGTTAGCAGCCTTGATGCGATCTTGTTGTGCGTCAATGTCTGCTTCTAGTTCGGTTGCATTGTCTACATCGCCTAGTTGGCTGCGTAGTCTTTCAATTAGTGTTTGCGATTGTGCTACTTGTGACTCAGCACTTGTACGCAATCTTTGTATTTCGTCTCTTGCTGTTTGTATAACAGGAGATTCTGTTTGGCGTACTTCGTCAATCTTAGCAAGCATTGTAAGCTCACGTTCTTTGAGTGCAGGTATCTGTGCTGTACGAATATCACTAACTACACCTGCTAACCTTGTGCGTTCTTGGTCTACAATTGTAGTTGCATCTTTGCGTACTTGTGCTACTTCTCCTTGGATTTGGGTAATCCTATCGCGCTGGCCACTAACCCAGGTAGCGAGAGCAGTACGAGTGTTGCCGCCAAACAGTCCATCACTTGTGACACCGATAATGGCTTGTCCTGCTCTGATTTGTCCTTGTTCTGATGAGTTGAGTTGGTTTGTAACACGGATAATCTCCTCTTCTAGTTGTGCTATTTGTTCTAGTAAAGGTTCAACACCGCTTGAGTCTGCATCTAAGTTTTCTATTTTAGATTCATACTCTCTTGCGCTTTGTTCTAAACGTAAAACTTCTGCTTGTATACTTGTAAGTTGATCTTCGTACGGTTTAGTACGAGTACTATCTGTTGCTCTTGCATCAGCAATAGTTTGATTTTGCTGTTGTATAGCAGGCTGTATGCGTTCAAATGCTAAGTCTATACGTCCTTGCTCTTTGTCAATCTGTGCTTGTATTGTTGCATCTGCGCCTGTTTCACTATTTTCTAGTTGTGCAATACGTGTGTTAGCACGAGTAACAATAGCGTTCTGTCTATCAATCTCACTTGTAATACTTTCTACTCTAGCAACACTTTCTTCGCTTGCACTTGTTTGTTCAATGTGTGCTTTTGACAAGAAACCAAAAATACCCATGCTTGTAATAAACATGAGTACAACTACTGCAACGCTAAGATAACTTCTTAGCCACCATGTTGCACGGTCCCAGTATTTGTGTAACCACACCGCGGTTACAAGTTTTGCTATTTCTAATGTGCCGCCCATGATCATAATGGGTACGGCTGCTGCCGCGAAGATTGCAACCAATCCTGCGACAGAGTAGTAAATTGCCACAGCACTGATACACAATGCTGTGATGAGAGTCAGTATTCCAAATATCATACTATATTTAACCCCATTTGACTTCCAAATAAAGCACAACTATTAGTCATTCCAGCGATAGTAGATGTGATCGCCTATTTTTCCAACTAATTGTAGTGAACTGGCCCAGCGTGGACTCACATATCCTGCATGATAGTGTGTTGCGCCTTCTGTAAGACCCCGGAACTCTCCGTAATTAATTATTTTATATGCAGATGATTGTGCGCTCATCCATGCATCGGTATCTTGTGGTTCGTCGGGTTTACCGTCACAATACCAACTGAACTGGCAACGATTACGAACAGGAATAGGTTTGCCTGTTTTCCAACTTGGCTTGTGTTCACCTTGATATACTACATTACACACTGTTTGCGGATAACGAGCATCTTGTACTCTGTTAAGAACTACGTCCGCAACTGCCATCTGGTCTGCAAAGTTTGAGCCTCTAGCTTCATAGTAAATATTTAAAGCCATACAATATTCTTCTGGGTAGTCTTCTTTAGCATACAAGTCTTCGCCTAATGTAATAGTCGCAAAGGCGGCTAGTATTCCTGCTATACAAAATGTTTTCATGATTGCCTCTGTTGTTAGCGCCGCATGGCGGAGATATCTTTAGCTTGTGTTGTACCACGCATGACCGGTACAGCATTTGATTTGTGCATTGTAGCAATGCCTACAATTAAGTCGCCCGTATATTTGGGATTTTCTTTCTTTGTAGCTACACCTACGCCGTCGCCATGACTAGGAATGTGTGCTGTAGATCTATAGTTAGGATTGTCTGTCGGAACGTATGCTTCAACGCTAGATGATTTCTTTTTGCGTGAGGTATGTTCGCCGCGTATATAAGAAAGATACTGTTCGAACGTGTCGAATTGTGCCGAATGGCAATTAATTCTACGCATCTGTTTATTGTGCGCCCGCCAATCTTGTTCTAGTTTAAGTCTTTGATTATCTGTGATCTTTTTTGCCTTACGTTTCTTATAATTAGTAGTTGTTAGGTAAGGACCCACCAGCGACATTGTCATAAAAAAACTCCTGCTATTGTTAAACTGTTTATACAGTATAGCAGAAGTTAATTAGATTGTCAACCTTTTTATTCTGATATATCTTTGTCACCAAATTCTTCTGCTATAAACTCTCCAAATGCTTCACCTATTATCCATATGAACACAAGAACGTAAGCTAGAAAAATAAGAACCATTGGTATAACTATTATTTGTAACCACAAAGGTTTGTCTTTTATCCAATGTATAAATTTTTTAATTTTGTTCTTTATACCTTCAAGAAAGAAATGGCCAATAGTCCATCTAAGAATTCGCATAACAATTAATACGGGTGAAGAGATAACTTCAAATAACAAAAGGAAGGCGTCAACTGCCAGGTCAACCAAATGATCAACGTTAGCCCATTTTTTAAATTTTTGCCACATAGTAGATCCCCTTCTACTATTTATAGCCAAAAAGAAAGGGGCAAGTTTCCCTGCCCCTTAATTGCGTTTACTTAATGTACGCCGTGTGGTAGTTTAGAATAGTCAACCATGTAATAGCCTGACTTGTGCATTTCAACTGCATCAGCATACTTTGTATCAAGTAATTCTTGAGCCATTGCGCCTTTTTGTACAGTTTCTTTGTCCCATACGTAGTTATAAGTGTATGTATTAATATCTGCAACTTTGCCTGCAAATTTAACATTCTCTTTTAAACGTACATCTGAGAACCACTTCTTAACTTTTCTGCCAGCACTCTTAGCTGCATTTGCTGCTGCATTTGCTGCATCTGTAGCTGCCTTTTCTGCTGCTCTTGCTGCATCGTTAATTGCTTTATTAGCTGCATTAATAGTATTATTACATTGATTGATTGCACTGTTACATGCAATAACTGTTGCATTAGCAGCATTCATTGCATTCTGCGCTGACACAACCTGTGATGTCCAGTTAGCTGCTTCGTTACCCCAATGTACGACAGAGTTTGCTGCATTGCTAATTTCATTTGTTGCGGCATTCACTGCATCTTCAGTAGTGTGTACTGCTTGATTGGCTGCGTTTAATCCTGCTTCTGCGGCTGCTTGAGAATCCTGTGCAACACTTAATGCCATATTAGCAGCCTTCATAGCTTCGTCATGTGCATCATCTAACTGACCTGTAATATAGTCTGTTGCTTCGTCAATAGTTCCGCCAGCATCAAGTATAGCATTAGCTGCATCAATAACTGGATTCATATCAATGTTTACATCAACATCAGCATCTAGACCAATTAATACTGCTGCTTTGCCGCTGATGCCAAGCGACACTGTATTATCTTCAAACGTTGCATGAGCTTCGCCAGTGACACCTACTTGTGCTCCAATTGATGCGCCGACTTCGCCGCTTGCTTCAACGTTACCAACGTGTGCTGTACCACTTGCGTCTGCGCCTACATTAGCACCTGCAATTGCGCCGCCTTCTACTGACGCACCGTGTTCACCGACACTTGCACTGCCACCAGCTTGTGCATATGCTTCTGCATGTACGCCAGCTTCACCTTCAGCACCTGCATCAATACTTACATCACCCAGTGGTGTGTCTAAGCCTACTTCAGCATCCGCTGATCCTGATACACCTGCTTCTGCTCTTGCGCTTGCTCCAACTTCTGCGGCTGCTGTTGCATCACTGCCGTCCCAACCTCCACTAGCATTTGCATGTGCTTCTGCTTCTGCACTTGCATGTGCTTCTGCTTCTGCGCTAGTGTCTGCATGAGCTGTTCCAATACCGCCTAAGTCTTGTTCTGCATGTGCTTCTGCACCTGTGCTTGCACTTGCTTCTGCACTTGCATGTGCTTCTGCGCCTGCAGCAAACGAACTATCAGTAACTTCTACACCAGCACTTGCTCCAGCTTCTGCTGTTGCACTTGCTTCAGCATGTGCGCTTGCACCTACTTGGTCGTTTCCCGCTTTAGCACTAGTGCTAGTTTCAGCATATTGAATAACATGTACACTATATTGTGGTTCAGCTACTTGTTGGACATTTGCTTGTGCATTTAATACTGCTTCGTGTGCAGCATCGTATTCTTCAGACTTAGCTCTTTGATCATCTAATGCTGCATCATGGTCAGCTTGTGCTTGATTATAACGTGCTTCAGCATGTTTTTTATTTTCTTGCGCTATATACTGTTCTTTTTCAGCATTTGATTTATTACTAGTTGCTGAGTCTTTTTGTTGCTGTGCTGACCTTAATTGATCGTCAGCTTTAGCTTTTTCTGCTGTTTTTTGATTTTTACGGTTCTGGGCATTTGCCTTATCCTGTTCTGCACTCATTTAAGATATCTCCTATTTTTTATTTTCCATAAGCTGAACTGCTTTGTCATACTCACTTCTACTTATAACTTCTTCACGTAGCAGCTTCTCTCTATTGGCTAGATGCTTCATAGTAATTTCTTTCTTTGATCCGCCGAAGTATGCAACAGCATGTCCTTCTTCAACTAAGATGTCTGTTACTAACTTTGTTTCTCCGTTGTAGTCTACTTTAAAGTCTCCTAAGATACGTCCAAACTTGCCTTTCATATCTTCACCTTTGCGGTCTTCAGTAGTAATAAGTTTGCCGCCGTGTTTCATAAGTTCTTTCAAACGTGCTTTGGCTGCTTCGCCAAACAAGTCTTCTACTTTATCTCTTGTGCGTGACTCCGGAGTGTCAATGCCCATTACACGAACACGTTCGTCTGTTAGTGTAACTCCAAATCCTAGATCAATATCTACATCTACTGTGTCGCCATCTACTACTTTAACGACTCTTACATCATATTCATTTTGTTGCATAATTTTTGCCCTTTATTAGCTTAATTTCTTTTTAATCCATAAGATAGTAGCATAAACTACAATGCCATAGACTGTTGCGAGAGCGATGTCTACAACGTGCTCGCGCATGTCATATATAAATTGTATTCCTGCTTGTACGTCACCTTCAGACATGAGTTGCTCCTCTATAATATACTACGTTTATTTAGTCACAAAAAAAGACGCTCTAAGAGCGCCTTCTTTTAGTTGTTATATTGTTAACTTAGAAACTAAACGTTGTCATTAATTTGATTTCGCCGCGTTCTTCTGCTTCTAGGTCATATGATGTCGTTGCTTCTAATTCAACGCTATCTGTCAAACCATAAGTTACACCAAAATCAACCACTGGAAGATGATCGAACTCATCATCAAATGTTACTTTATTGTCGTTGTCCCAAATATTCAACATTGTGCCCATTGTGAAGTTAGCCATGCCAAATGCATAACCTAATTCTGGCTCAATTGTCATTGTTGTTGTTTCTGCATCCACCATATGTGTTGCTACAACGTCTGTGTTAAGAGTAACACCAGTTGTACCTAAGTCAACTGCTCCTGCTACTGTTGCTGATGCAGCCAATGCTGCCGCGATAAATACTGTACGCATTATAATAATATACCTTTCAAATTGTACTGTCGTAAAAAAGGGCAAGCTCACAACTTGCCCTTTCATACTATTAATTATACTATCTATTTCTGTTTTGTTGATCGTTTAGGGCGTTTTTTGGGGGGTTCTGTAATAATAGTTTTATTTGTGTTGCGCTTGAGCAACGGTAGTAATGCTGTTTCTGCTTGCCTATCATTCCACTTGAATTGTATCTTGGCTTCTTTAAGCATGTCCTCTACGGCATCATGTCTGTTGATAATGCCGTAGAGTATTTTATCTATTTCTAACCAATTCAACCTTTAGCATCTTTCTCTGCTTTAGTTAATTTGTTATTCCAACTATTGTTACTAATGCCAAGTTCATTAGGCATTGGTTTAGTTTTGCCTACAGTAACTTCGCCACCTTTGGCAATAAACTCTGCCTTCATACGTTCTAGTTCTTCGTCTTTAGGCTTTGCATCGTGATTCATTGACACAGTGTTTACAGTTCCTCTAGTAATGCTTTTAATTTTTTCTTTGACTTGCCTTTTACTTTGGCTTTGGATACATCGTTGTCTCCATCACCTACAACGACAATACCAATCATACCCATTGACTTGTGTGGGGAGCATTGATATACATAGACGCCCGGTGTGTCAAATGTCATTTCAACTTCTTTGTTGAGTTTTGATTTACGTGGTGCGTCCCATCCGTCCGGACCTGCAATGAATTCTACATTGTGACCTTTTGCTGTTGGCACCCATGTAATTGTATCGCCTACATCAATACGTGCAATGTCTTCGGAATATACCATCTTGGCACCGTCATCACGTTTATTAAGCATTTCAATTGTCATATCTTCAGCAAGTGCTGGTGTTGCCATTGCTGCAAGTAATCCTAGTGTAGTCAGTAGTCTTGCCATATCTATGTTCCTTTCGTATATGGATTAGCCGCCACCTTGAAAGCGACCGTCTTTAGGTTTGTACCAATTCTTTTGATTGTGTATTCTGCCTAGTAGTTCTGTTATCTCTATCATCTCCGCATGTAGTTGAGTTGATACATCACCTTCAGCAATGGCTAATCCTCTACGGCCAGCTTTTGCTCTTAGTGCTGATTCAATCACTTCAATGTCGCGAATTGATAGTTCAAAGCTGTTGTTTGGTTTCATTCATTTAACCCTAAACAAGGAATAAGAATAGACTGTTTACAGTTGTCTGGATAA
>Ga0228620_1001067_pt1 | contig 12103 bp, 18 predicted proteins | sample 23DmetaG_FD_186030 | JGI IMG/M metagenome (GOLD analysis project Ga0228620, IMG submission 186030) | Seawater microbial communities from Monterey Bay, California, United States - 23D | ecosystem: Environmental > Aquatic > Marine > Coastal | place: USA: California | collected 2016-10-06 | reverse complement strand
GCATACTTCTTAGTACTCTCGAATTCGTTCAGCAGCACATCACATATAGTACATCTCATCAAGCATGTCCTCGTATGATTGTTGCCACTCATATTGCTGAAGTAACTCAGCCTCCTCTTCTTCTTGTATAATCCAATCAACTTGTTCAGTCATTTAATATCCCTCATAAAGTATTGTCTAGGCTTAAGCTTAGGTCTACGTCTAGCTATGAATGACTCTATAACATCATAAGCTACACTAATCGCCAAGCTAATAAGCATTAGCCAAATTAACACACTTAAACAAAAGATGCAAATATAAATAATATCGTATGAACCCATGTCAATATCTCCAGTTGTATATTAGTATTAATAGTGAGCAGTTTTACACCATGCTCAGGGTGTCGAGTACTACGCTACTTCACTCGCTGAAGCCTCAGCTTCTAGGTCAAGTAGGTATTGAGTAGACTTGTTAGCCAGTGCCATGGCTTGTGGTAAGTACTTAGGATTATCTCTAAGAGCTTTCAACCAGCCGTTAAGGTACTTGGCATGGTCTTCTCTAACCTCACCACTAGTCGCACCAGTCAAGGCACATAGTTGAGCACTACCAAACTCGGCGACCAGCTCCTCAAAAGCGTACTGGCTACGGTCACCCTCACCATCAAGGTACTTGAATCGGTTGAGCCTCTCCTTGTGTCCAGTCCAATGAGTTAGCTCATGCAGTAGTGTTGCATAGTAACCATCAAGATTCTTGAAGTCATCTGCATTGGGCATACCTATGAAGTCTTGAGAGGGTACGAAATAGGCCTTAGTATCACCGTGTCTGACATCTGCACCACTTGCCTCAACAATAGAGTTGGCTAGAGCACAGCTACCATGCAAAGCATGATTCTGGTCTGGTGTGGTGTACCCTTCGGGTAACTGAAAGCCCTTCACTTGATCGCTATTGAATACGAAGTAATGACGCTGTAGCCAGTACTGTATTGGGTCACCCTGCTCATTCTTATGCTTGGCGGACTTGGTTCGCTTGATGAGTGTAACCACCGTAGGCTCACCCTCAAACTCAGTGTAGCCAGCTTTCTCCCATTGCTTACGGGTAGCCCATGCCGTTGAGTTGTAATCATGACAGGCTAGTAACCATAGGTTAACCCCGTTGTAGTTACGCTTGTTGAAGTAGTTGTGCGGTAAACCCTTAGCCAGCTTAGATGTCCACGGCTTGAGCCAGTCAGTACCAGCTGTCTCCATGAGTTCTAGTACGTGGTTGTTAAGGTTCTCGATTGCTTGTTGCGCTTGTTGTGTTGATTTCATTCTAATCTCCAAAGATTATGTATTAAGGTTTAGTGCTTCTAGTACTGCGTTGCTTGGTTCTGCCGTAGCATTGAAGCAGATGCTATTGCGGAATCTACTTTGGGCTAATTCCAATGGGTAGTCAAGCTCCTTGATGTAGCGTAGCTCAGCCTTTGGTAGCCGTTTAACTCTCATCGGCATATCCATCAATAGAACGTAAATCCACTTACGACCTACCTTGGTAAGGATGCCCGAACGGACACCCTCGTCACTGTGGTATCTGATTACTTTCATTGGTTAAACCTCCTAGGTTTGGTATTAGTGGAATTGACCGATAAGGTCAAAGGCTTCTATGTACTGGTAGTAAGTATCAGTTATATCTTGATCGTCCGTTTCCCAGACTATCTCCGATAGTTTAGTTAATAACTCGGTAACTGTGGTAGTTGGGTAGTTACCTACGGCTGTTAGGTTAAAGTCTAGTTGTTCTACGATTAATTCTACGTTGTTCATGGTTAAAACTCCTAAGTTTAATTATTAATTAATCATGCGCTGAATTGCACATGGCATAGCTAACCCTCGCACAATTAGCTATACCCTGTCAACTCCCTGTGAGTTTAGGACAAGGGACAAGGGTATATATCTAATGGGATATATAACATGCTCGTCACGCCGAGAACGTCATCACATGATATCCTACCTTCGGCTTTGCTGGCTTAGTTTAACCTTGGTCAGTGACCAGCCACTCGGAGTCCGAAGTAATCGGGCATGTGTATGTGCGCTTAGCTTATCTTGATCTGCATACGACTCATCGACCAACCAAGGTTGGCTATCGTATGTACGTATTTCTCTTGATCAAGACAGCGGGTAAGTCGCCTCTCTCGATGCCCAAACAGTATGCCCACAGTCCGAGGAATTTGTCAAGCCCCAGCGAAGCTGGCCGTGCGCGTGTGGGTGCATGTGCCTATGCGCGACCTTGGCACAAACTCAGGAAGCTGTCAAGTGGGTTGCTTCCCTCGTACACACACACGGTATTTCACGGGCGATCACGCATACACCCCCTCGGGGGGACGCCCGCGGTAGTTTAACTAGTATAGTTCCCTCCCAGATACTAAATAGTGGGATTTCGGGGCTTTTAATTAAGTAAATGTACCGTATGAAAAGGAGTAGTAACTGGTTGATTTGTCTAGGGTTTGTTACCCCCATGTCTAGGACAGGAAATGGACAGGTTTATTCGTAAGAATGAGGTGCCCCCTACGGGGTTGACGAAGGGACGAAGGGCATTTTCTCGTATTACTTTCTTGGAAAAGCTTTACAAACTCCTAGAAATATGCTATACTATATACATGATATAAGTTAAAGGATATGACTTACAAACATAACAAACATATAACCTACAAACAATGTAGACTTAGACATAAGAAGGAGCGACCTACTTATCAAGGGGAGTACTATGCCATCAACAAAGCCAAAAGGCACAGCGACAAAGAAACAACCTAAGAAGTGGGAAGCAGCTAAAGCTAAGGCTCAAGCTAAGATGGGTGGTAAGTGGTCAGCTAGAGCAGCACAGCTCGCTACCAAGTACTATAAAGATGCAGGTGGTACTTATGCTGGTAAGAAACCTACAGCTAAGACCAACAAACTTAAGAAGTGGACAAAAGAAGACTGGGGTACTAAGTCTGGTAAACCTAGCACCGTAGGTAAAGGGGCTACTGGGGAACGGTACCTACCTAAGAAGGCTAGAGAAGCTTTATCCACAAAGGAGTATGCTGCCACTACTCGTAAGAAACGAGAAGATACAGCAAAGGGTAAGCAGTTCAGTAAACAACCTAAGAAGATAGCAACTAAAACTCGACAATATAGGAAGAAGTAATATGCCATACGGTAAAGGTACATACGGTTCCAAGGTGGGGCGTCCACCAAAGATGAAGTCCAACAAGAAAGCTATGCCGAAAGCAAAGGCCAAAGCTAAGAAGAAGTGAAGATTGCAATAGTAGTGGTCTTAATACTAAACCTTAACGGTGAGGTACAACACAAGACTACTATTGCTGATGAGTGTCCTGACGTAGCGGCTATCGCAAATGAGCTGGAGGACATGAAAGTGAAGAAGATGATAAAGGACTACGGGGCAGTATGTTTGCCTGCTGAGTTCAATTACGTTGAAGGAATACCATTATGAAGAAACTACTAATTAACTTACGTTACTTACTCGCACCTACTACGATTAGTTTGGCACTCTACGGAGTAGTTCAAGGAGGTGTATTGTCGTGGCTAGGTGTCTTTATGTTAGGGGTAGCCATTATCGTGGATACCTTAGTGAAGACACAGACAGTAGGAGCAGGTTTTGACGAGAACGGAGAAACTAACGGCGTGGCGTGGTTCCAGAACCTAACCATGTACCTGATGCTACCACTGTTTATCTGTCTACAAATTGCACTGGCCTTTCAGGTTAGTGGGTTTATGGCAGGAGCAGTAACACTAACTGAGTTAATCGGCGCAACGCTGTCCACTGGTATCTTCCTCGGTATCGGTATTATCTACGGTCACGAGCTGGCACATACCAAAGGCTTCTCCTTTGTTATCGCTAGAATGATGATGGCTCTGAGTGGCAAGGCACACTTCTGCTACGCTCATGTCTACAACCACCACTTAGAGTTGGGGCATGAAGATGACCCAGCAACATCACCTCGTGGTCGTACCCTATATAAGCACTACCCACTATCAGGGTTAGGACAATCCAAGTTCTTATTCATGATGGAGAAGCAACGCTTAGAGCGTTTGGATAAACCTTTCCTATCGTTTGACAACCGTTGGATTCGTGGATACCTAATGTCTCTACCAACAGTATTGTTATTCTGGTCAGTAGGTGGTTGGGTAGGTATGGCTGTATTAGCCGTCATGTGGCTAGTCAGTAACTTTGAATTAGAAACATTAAACTACTTAGAGCACTATGGTCTTTACAGAGAAAAGGGTCAACCTATTGATTACCGTCATTCTTGGGATAACGCTACTGCATTCTCATCTTGGTTCTTTATCGAGATCGGAAGGCAGGGCGACCATCACGACAGAGGTGAGACGCACTTCTGGGAGTTAGACGAAGTGGGTTCACCAAACACAGGCCATGGCTACTTCCAATTATTTGCCTTAGCTCTAATCCCACCCGTATTCTTCCAAATGATTAATGGATACTTACAAGTATGGGATAATGAGATGGCTTCAGAAGGTGAACTAAAGATTGCGGAAAAGATCAAATGAAACAATGTTTAAATACTACGGGCGACTGGTGCTTCTTTGTTGCTGTTGTCTCTTTCTTAGTGGGTGTGTTTGGCATTACACTATTAATCTTAACATAAAAGTAACACAGGAGTAAATTAAATGGCAATGGGCGCGCACGCTACTAAGATTCTTAAGAAGGTTAGAGAGTCTGGTGATATGGAGTTAACTCCTAGTCAAACAAAGTTTATTGAAGAGAATTACCCTAAAGAGTATGATGCAGCTTATAAATCTTACCAGTCAAAGACGGCTAAGCCTACAGCTGCAAGGGACAAAGATAACAAACCTACAACTGTAGTTAAGAAACCTGCTGGTAAACCCGCTGCAAAGGCGGCTGCTGCTAGGAAGAAACCTTCTGTACGTAAGCCAAAAGAAAGCCCAGTTATAGGACAACGTGATGCTACAGAGATTGGTGAAGAGGCTGCTAGAAAAGCTGGTAAAGGTATGCCTAACGCTAAACCTAAAGCTAGGGGCGCAGGTGCTACTAACCGTAAACCAAAAGCAGCTTCTAAACCAAAAGCAGCTCCTAAACCAAAAGCAGCACCTAAGCCTAAGAGTAAAAGCTTAGCTGTTACAGGTGCCGCAGGTAAGAAGGCGCGTGGTAGTGGTGCTAGGACTCAACAAGTAGCTAAAGCTAAAGAGCTAGCCAACAAAGGTTCTAACGGTCAACCTAAACTTAAAGGTGGAGCGGGTCGTAGGCAGCGTAGAATTAATAGAACAGAAGCAGCCCTTGCTGGAGCAGGTGTGGGTCTAGCTGCAGGCGTAGCTAGCCAAAAGAATAAGAAGGTAGAGACTCCTGCTAAGGCTACCGCATCTAAGTCTACCGCAACTAAGTCTAAAGCCCGTAGTGGTAATGTAGGTCGTACTCAAATGGGAGACTTTGTTACTAAAGCTAAGGTGGCTCCTAAACCTAAGACTCGACATAAAGAGTTTGGAGCTATGACAGACTACATGAACGCTAAGTTTAATCGTAGAAAGTAATGGATAAGACTGCTGTATATATTAAATGGAACGATGCCTGTGATGGCGACAACATGGAAGATGTCCATATGCTTAAATGTATACAGGAAGCTATGGGCTTTCTTGTTGATAAGGATATAGATGGAAACTACTACGTTGCTAGAGATTATAACAGTGTAGCTGAAGAAGGTGATGGAGGCTTTGAAAAGGTTATTCGTATACCAGAAGCTTATATCTTAGAAAAGCGATTCTTTGAATTATGATACCAATAATCTCAGCAGTAGCTCAGGTAGCAACTACTTGGGTATCAGGTAAAGCAGAAGCCGCTAGAATTAACTCAGAGGCTAAACTAGCTACTACTAAAGCCAAAGCAGCAGTAATGGAAAAGGTAGCAGCAGGTGAGCTTGAGTGGAATCAGGCTATGGCTGAAGCTAGTAACAAAAGCTGGAAGGATGAGTGGCTTACTATATTAGTTAGTATACCACTCGTTCTAGCTTTTACAGGCCATGAAGATGTGGTTATGAAAGGCTTTACTGCATTAGAAGCTATGCCTGACTTCTACAAGACGGCAGTAGGTGTGGTATTCGCCGCATCATTTGGTATACAATCCATTAAGAATATGATGAAGAAGTAATATGACTGATGAAGCTAAGGCGGTTCCCAAGCGTAGGGGTAGACCACCAAAGAAAGCCATAGAAGCAAAGAAGAAACGAGGGCAAGTAGGTAGACCTGCTGGAGATGCAGCAGCTATAGCAGACTATAAAGCTAGGTTATTAGCTTCGCCTAAGTCTCGTAAAGTACTTGACTCAATACTAAATGCTGCATTAGACGATGACCATAAGAATCAAGCAGCTGCTTGGAAGCTACTAGTAGATAGACTTATGCCTCTATCGTACTTTGACAAGGATAAGATGACTGGTGGTAAGTCTTCAGTAAACATTACTATCACTGGTGTAGGTGGTGAGACTACTATAATTGGTGAGAAAGAACCAGATATAGAAGGTGATTACATTAACTTAAACCCAATGGATGATGAATAATGGGATTACTAGAACGACTAGCTAGAATGGCAGGTTTCTATCAAGAGGAAGATTCTAATATGTTAAAGCCCTTGTACGGTCAACAAGCAATTAATAAAGTTGAAGATATGGAAGGAGAGTTAACTTCTGAGCAACGCAGGGTGGTTGAGTTAGAAGGCTACAATGAAGGGGCTTATGATGATACTAAAGGTATTAAGACTTCAGGTGTTGGTCAAACTGGTGAATACATGGGTATGTCGTTTAAAGACGCCTTTAAAGCTCACGAAGACTTAACTTCTAATTACATACCTAACTATAAAGACTTACCTACTAATGTTCGTGGGGAGCTAGTACAACTTGCATATAGAGGTGACTTACAACAATCACCTACGTTTAGAAAGTTATTTAATGAAGGTAGGTATCAAGAAGCTTCTGAAGAGTTATTAAACCATGACGAGTATAAAGCAGAAGATACACCAAAACATATTAAAGAAAGATTAGAAGATGCATCAAGAATTGTGGCTGACTTTGGTAAAGCTATAGAACTTGAAGATGCACTGGACTTTGACTTTGATATAGATAACATGAGCTTATCTGAATATAAAGTTAAAGAGGGTGATACCCTATACTCTATAGCAAAGCAAGCTGGTAAAACAGTAGCCGAGGTTGTTGACGAGAATAGAATTAAAGACCCTACTAGATTACAAGTAGGACAAGTTATCTTACTTTGAGTACAGACCTAAACATCAAACTGTTACCTTGGCAACAAAGTGTATGGGACAGTAAGGCTAGATTTAAAGTAGTAGCAGCAGGTAGACGTACAGGTAAGTCTCGTTTAGCTGCATACCTACTTATATTCTATGGCTTACAAGTTAAGTCAGGTCATGTATTCTATGTAGCACCTACACAAGGGCAGGCTCGTGACATTATGTGGCAAGCATTACTTGAGGTAGGACACCCAGTAATTAAAAGCAGTCACATTAATAATCTACAGATTACACTTATCAATGGTGCAACTATATCATTGAAAGGTGCTGACAGACCAGAAACTATGCGTGGTGTGTCATTAAAGTACCTAGTAATGGATGAGTACGCTGATATGAAGCCAGAGGTTTGGGAACAAATCCTACGCCCTGCGTTAGCTGACCAAAAGGGCGGTGCACTATTTATTGGTACACCTATGGGTCGTAACCACTTCTATGATTTATATACCTATGCGGATGTAGGTGGTGATAATACATATGAAGGTTGGCACTTTACGTCTTATGACAACCCAATGCTAGACCCTGAAGAGATAAATGTAGCTAAGAAGTCAATGTCTAGTTATGCTTTTAGGCAGGAGTTTATGGCCTCCTTTGAGGCTATGGGTTCTGATATATTTAAGGAAGAATGGATTAAAGTAGATATAGAAGAGCCAGACGTAGGTGACTACTATATCGCTATTGATATGGCTGGCTTTGAAGATGCTAACAAGCGTAAGAAGAAAAGTAGATTAGATAACACGTCTATAGCTGTAGTTAAAGTAAATGAACAAGGTTGGTGGGTAGCTGAGATTATATACGGCAGGTGGACATTTGAGGAAACTGCTGAGAAGATATTTGAGGCTGTAGATGATTATGAACCTATAGCAGTAGGTATTGAGAAAGGTATTTCAAGACAGGCAATCATGTCTCCATTAACAGATATGATGAAACAACGTAACAACTTCTTTCGTATAGAAGAGCTTACACACGGTAACAAGAAGAAAACAGATAGAATAGTAGCAGCATTGCAAGGTAGATTTGAGCATGGTGTTATAACTATAAACCAAGGTGAATGGAATACAGAGTTCTTAGACCAACTGTTTCAGTTCCCTAACCCACAAGTACATGATGATTTAATTGACTCACTAGCTTACATAGACCAGTTAGCTAAAGTTACATACTATTACGACTTTGAAGTCGATGACTTTGAAATACTTGACCCTGTAGCAGGATACTAATTTATGATTGATGATGAGATTTATACAGAAGAAACCGTAGAAGCTTGGGTAATGAACAAGTGCGATCACTGGCGTGACCACTACCAAACTAACTATGCAGAGATACATGATGAGTACTACAGATTATGGCGTGGTATTTGGGACAAGTCAGATAGTATGCGGGAGTCAGAGCGTTCTCGTTTAATCTCTCCTGCTACACAGCAAGCTGTAGAGTCTGCAGTAGCAGAGATTGAAGAGGCTACGTTTGGACGTGGTACGTTCTTTGATATTAAAGATGATTTACAAGACCCTAACCCAGAAGATGTAGGTTTCTTACGTAATCAATTAACAGAAGACATGCACTTTGCTAAGACCCGTAGCAGTGTAGCCGAGTGCCTTATTAACTCTGCTGTATTTGGTACTGGTATTGGTGAGCTTGTATTAGAAGAAGTTGCAGAGCTAGTACCTGCTACTCGACCTGCTCCTGAAATGGGTATGACTGCAGTAGGTGTAATGAAGAAAGATAGGTTTATAGTTAAGCTAGATCCTGTCATGCCACAAAACTTCTTAATCGACCCACTAGCTACTAACATTGATGATGCAGTAGGGGTTGCTATTGATAAGATGTGCCCATACCATGAGATACAACGAGGTATTGATTCAGGTATTTATCGCGATGTTCCTGTACACCCAACTTCTTATGATTATGATTTAGATGATGCAAGTAAGATTACTCATGTATATGAAGATGACATGGTACGCCTAACTAAATACTACGGCCTAGTACCTACTAACTTGTTGTCTAAGGTAGATGAAGATGGTGAAGTAGAGGAGATTGTACCTACAGACAAAGATGCTAGTTATACGGAAGTAATCTTAGTTATTGCTAATGGTGATACCTTGTTAAAAGCGGAAGCTAACCCATACATGAAGAAAGACCGACCAGTAGTTGCTTTCTCTTGGGACTTAGTACCATTTAAGTTTTGGGGTCGTGGTATTTGTGAGAAGGCGTATAACAGCCAGAAAGCACTAGACACTGAGCTACGTGCCCGTGTAGACGCTTTGGCTCTTACAGTACATCCTATGATGGCTGTGGACGCTTCTCGTATGCCTCGCGGTTCTAAGTTAGATATACGAGCTGGTAAGACTATTCTTACTAATGGTAATCCAGCAGAGATTCTACAACCATTTAAGTTTGGAGCTGTAGACCAAGTAACCTTTTCTCAAGCTGACAGGCTACAGGCTATGGTACAACAAGCTACTGGTGCTATTGACAGTGCTGGTATCCCTGCATCAATCAATGGTGAAGGCACAGCAGCAGGTACGTCAATGGCTCTAGGTGCAATCATCAAACGCCACAAGCGTACATTGATTAACTTCCAAGAGAACTTCCTAATACCTTTCGTAGAGAAAGCAGCTTGTCGTTACATGCAGTTTGCTCCAGAACTATACCCAGTTAAAGACTACAAGTTTATAGCTTCTAGCTCTTTAGGCATTGTTGCCCGTGAGTACGAGGTAACACAACTAGTACAACTACTACAAACTATGTCTCCTGATTCTCCAATGTATCCAATGTTGGTAGAGTCTATTGTAGATAACATGGGCTTATCTAATAGAGAGCAGATTATTGCTCAACTACGACAGGTTAACCAGCCTAATCCTGAGCAGCAACAAGTAGCTCAAATGCAACAACAGTTAGCAATGGCTACAGCGCAAGCACAGCTAGAGCAGATACAAGCGGGTACAGCAGAGATTGTGACTCGTGTACAACAGAACCAAGTAGAAACTCAACTATTACCTATTGAAGAAGAGACTAAACGTATTAAAGTTTTAGCTCAAAGTATGGGTAAGGATGAGTTTGAACGCTTAGTAGAGATAGCTAAGCTTGACTTAAAAGAGAAAGAGCTTGACATGAAAGAGGATATAGTAAAGCTTCAAATGTCAAGTATTAAATAAACCTTTACATTAACTTTAATATATGTTATACTAGTACCGCAAGGATAATACTATATGGAACAAGAAGTACAGAATTACTATAACGCTTACCTTGACTTGTTTCAACAAGAAGGTTGGGCACAATTTCAAGCAGATGTCAAGGCAGCTGCTGATACCATTAACATACTTGCACTCCAAGATGCTAAAGAATTACACCTAGCTCAAGGACAACTACAAGTATTCAACAGACTTCTTAACTGGGAAGATGCCATAGCCAATAGCTATGAAACCATCTTAGCAGAAGAACAACTAGGAGTCAATAATGTCTAAGATGTTATTTGACTTTAGTTGTAATAACCACCATACGACAGAGCATTACATAGACTCAACTGAACGTCAAGTGTTATGCCCTGTATGTGGTGATACCGCAAAGCGGATAACCTCTCCTGTCTCGACAGTATTCAAAGGTACTGGATTTCCAGATGCTGATGATAAGTGGGCTAGAGCACATGAGAGAGCCGCTAAACAATAATTCCACAATACTTTTATAAGTACGGAGAACAATTAAATGGCTAGAGTAGTAGACCCCCTTAATGAACAAATGAGTTTACAATTAGAGGATGACGAGCAACTTGTTAGTATAGATGATTTACCAACAAGTGAACCAAAGGCTGCTGAAGATATTCAGGAAACGGCTGAGGTAGAAAGTAAACCAGAGGAACAACAAGAACCTGTTTCAGAAGTGCCTGACAAATATCAAGGCAAGTCTATCGAGGAGATTGTGCAGATGCATCAAGAAGCTGAGAAGCTTGTTGGGCGTCAAAGTTCTGAGGTTGGCGAGTTACGTAAGATTGTAGATGACTTTATTAAGACAAAGGCAGACGAAGCTAATACAAGCCCCAACCAAGCGGCTACGGAAGTAGACTTCTTTGAAGACCCTAAAACAGCTGTAAGCAATGCTATATCTAATAGCACAGAAATAAAGCAAATGCAAGAACTTATTGCTAAACAAAGGCAAAGTGAGGTTCTTACATTGTTGAGTCAAAAGCACCCTGACTATATGCAAGTCATTGAAGACCCTGCATTTAGTGAATGGGTTAAAGGCTCTAATGTGCGTATAGAGTTACTACAACGAGCAGATAGTTACGACTTTGATGCTGCTGATGAACTACTTAATTTCTGGAAAGATCGTAAAGAGTTTGTTAGTAAAGCTCAAAGTGTTAACGATAAAGATCGTGACATGCAACGTAAAGCAGCGACAACAGGTGGTAAAGGTTCTGGTGAGCCTTCTTCAAGAAAGATTTATAGACGTACCGATATAGTCAATTTAATTAGAGACAACCCTGAAAAGTATTACGCCAACATAGATGAGATACAAAAGGCGTATGAAGAAGGAAGGGTTAGATAATAACTTACTTAACTTATAGAGGTATTTACAAATGGCATTAGGTACTAACCATGTCACCAATACTACTGCGGCTACTTTTATCCCAGAGATTTGGTCTGACGAAATCATTGCTGCATACAAGAAGAACCTTGTATTAGCAAACCTTGTAAACAAGATGAGCCATGTTGGTAAGAAAGGTGATACTATTCATATCCCTGCTCCTACTCGTGGCTCGGCTTCAGCTAAAGCAGCGTCTACTCAAGTTAACTTGATTGCTGCTACTGAATCTGAAGTACAGGTAACTATC
>Ga0228620_1001060_pt1 | contig 12169 bp, 7 predicted proteins | sample 23DmetaG_FD_186030 | JGI IMG/M metagenome (GOLD analysis project Ga0228620, IMG submission 186030) | Seawater microbial communities from Monterey Bay, California, United States - 23D | ecosystem: Environmental > Aquatic > Marine > Coastal | place: USA: California | collected 2016-10-06 | reverse complement strand
ATTTTGGCAGGTATGCTATATTTTTCATTTCCTTTTTTATTCTGAAAAGCAACTTCAACCATTATGTCTTCTGTATTAATGTCAAATGAATATGGATTATTAATTACTATGTCATAAGATTTTTTCAATGAGGTATTAAATTCAATATTTGATAACTTAGAAAAGTTAATTTCAATATCAAATAAAGGTTTGTATCCTTTTAAGAACGATATAAAAATTGAGTCTTTTCCTGAACTTTTCATTTTAATTTCAGAATATTCTTTTGATATTCTTGTAATGTATGCGATAGAATCTGATAAAAAAACATCATTACCAGGTATATAGCCATATTGATTTTTTCTTCCTAAGTAATTCTTTTGATAATGTACTTTTTCTTTGGTATAGAACCAGTAAATTGATGCATTCTGAAAACTATTAATAAACAATTTATCAGAGTTTTCTGTTAGTTTTTTAACCTTTAAAGTCCATTGTTTATTGCCATGAAAGTCTAATTTAGCAGGAATAATACCTTCATTGGCAATAATAATTCGGGCAAATAAAATTATAATAATATTGGTAATCGCTAAATAACAGAATACCCGTATGTTTTTTTTGTATTGTATTAAATAATCAAATGTTATGATAATTAAAGGCAACATAATTGGGGCTATCCATTGTGCTTGAACATGACCTCTATAGGAGGCAATTAAAAAGAAAAAGAAAAATCCCAAAACAATAGAATTTAAACCTTTATAAAAAATATTTTTATTTTTAATTCCTTTAAAAAATGCTCTATAAATACTTATAAAAGTAAAACCTAAAATAGCAATTGCATTCACAATATGCATTAGGGTATATTCAAATTTGTATGTAGCAACTGAAGCTCTTTCATATAAATGATATCTGATTGATGGAAAATCATTTACATATTGCCAATATATGTGTGGTACATATAAAATTAAAGCCCCTAAGCAAACTAACCAAATTTTATAATCTTTTATTAATTTCCAGTTCGATAAAAAGATAAAAAATATAACCAAAATCCCTTGATACTTGCTGTACATCATTCCAGCTATAGAAATTGATAGAATACAATAAATCAGCGCACTACTTTTTGTTAAATAAAGTTTATAAGCCCATAGAAATAAAGCAAAAAATAGTAATAGAGGGGTGTCAGGTGTAGTAATAAAACCATATACATTTAACAACGCAGTTGATAAAAATAGTAGTAAAAACAACCAAGAGTATTTATTTTTTGAAGGATGATCAATTGTACTCCATACCAAATACATCATCAAACTAAAAGATATTGAAGAAAAGAATCTAACACCAAGTTCATCTGTAAATAAAAAATCACTAATAGTTACCCAAACAGCAACCAATGGAGGGTGGTCAAAAAAACCCCAATTCATGTACTGACTGTATACCCAATAATAGGCTTCGTCAGGTAATAGTTCCGTATAATTTCCTTGAATTATATTTAAAATACTAAGTATAAATATGCTTACAGGTAAAAGAAGTTTATGCTGTTTAAGTTTCTCCATGATAAGATTTTAATAATTTTTTTGCGGCATTGAAAGGAGTGGTTTTAGCATTTTTGAGAAGCTCTATTTCTTTTTGTAAATCAATAGAAATATTTTTGTTTTCAAAAAATGAATTGTAAAGGCTTTCTTCAATTGTTGTTTTTAACCAAAACGTATTTTGATCATTTCTTTTAGTATCGAAAAACCCTTGTTTTTTTGTCAAATTAATGTATTGATCAATCATCTTTGAGATAATATCTATACCAATATTGTTTAGCGCACTTGCGGTAAGAACTTTTGGTTGCCAACCATTTTCCTTTGGTGGATATAAATGTAATGCTCTGCTAAATTCTATTTTAGCAATATTGGTGTTTTTAATATTTCCTCCATCAGATTTATTAATAACGATAGCATCAGCCATTTCCATAATACCTCTTTTTATTCCTTGCAATTCATCTCCAGCACCCGCAATTTTAAGGAGTAAGAAAAAATCAACCATAGAATGTACAGCGGTTTCACTTTGTCCAACCCCTACTGTTTCAATGATAATGGTGTCAAAACCAGCAGCCTCACAAAGAATAATACTTTCTCTTGTTTTTTGAGCCACACCTCCTAAAGAAGCACCAGATGGAGAGGGTCTAATAAATGCATTTTTGTTATTAACCAATTCTTCCATTCTAGTTTTATCACCTAATATGCTTCCTTTATTTAGGGAACTACTAGGGTCAACTGCTAATACTGCTACTTTTTTATTATTATTTGTTAGATATTTTCCCAGTGCCTCTATAAAGGTACTTTTTCCAACACCTGGAACTCCCGTTATTCCAATTCTTATGGAGGAATTAGCAAAAGGAAGGCATTGTTCTAAAATGATATTTGCCTTTTTTTGATGTTCTTTATTTGTACTTTCTATTAAAGTAATGGCTCTACTGAGGTAAGTAATGTTTCCTGCTATTATTTCGGTAACAAATTTTTTTATTGATGGACTCTTACTTCTATTCGATTTAATAATATTCGCAGAAGTTATACTGGTAGTTTTCAAATCAGAAAACCCCTCTTTGTGAAACGGTGATGAAGATTCTTTTTTAGCCATAATAGATGACATAATTTGAAAGTAAATTTATAAATAATAATGATGAAAAATACATCAATTTAAAAAAGGAGCTTTTTATTTATGTAGAATCAATGCTTGTTTAAAATAAAAAAAGAATTTTTAACCTAATTTCTTAATCATTTGAATTTCTATATTCTTTATAAAGTGCCTATCTTTAACGTTTAAAACATTACTTTACATGAAACTCTACAAGGAGAATCAATTAAAAATATACAATTCACTTTCTAAGACTAAAGAAACTTTTACACCCGTTCATGAAGGGCATATAGGTATGTACGTCTGTGGTCCAACGGTTTACAGTAATGTACATCTTGGAAATTTAAGAACTTTTATGTTCTTTGATGTTGCTTTTCGTTACTTTTTACACTTAGGATACAAAGTAAGATATGTCAGAAATATTACTGATGCTGGTCATTTAGAGAATGATGCAGACGAAGGGGAAGATAGGATCGCAAAAAAAGCACGTTTAGAGGAAATTGAACCCATGGAAGTTGTTCAACGATATACTGTTGATTTTCATGATGTTTTAAAAAAATACAATTTTCTTCCACCTAGTATAGAGCCTACTGCCACAGGGCATATTGTAGAACAAATAGAAATGATAAAGGATATCATTGATAAGGGATTAGGATATGAAATTAATGGTTCAGTATATTTTGATGTTATAGCTTACAATAAAAGTAATCATTACGGAATTTTATCAGGAAGAAAGATAGAAGACGCGATTCATAATACAAGAGCACTTGACGGTCAATCTGATAAAAGAAATCCACAAGATTTTGCTTTATGGAAAAAAGCTGACGAACGTCACATTATGCGATGGTCATCCCCTTGGTCAGAAGGTTTTCCAGGATGGCATCTGGAATGTTCTGTGATGAGTTCTAAGTATTTAGGGGATAAGTTTGACATTCATGGAGGTGGTCTTGATTTAAAATTTCCTCATCATGAGTGTGAAATTGCTCAATCTAAAACCTGTTCTGGCCATGATCCAGTTAATTACTGGATGCATACAAATATGCTGTTGTTAAATGGTCAAAAAATGGCTAAATCTACTGGTAATTATATTTTGCCAAATGAAATTTTAACAGGAGAAAATAAAATTTTAAGTAAAGCCTTTTCACCTAGTGTTGTTCGTTTTTTTAATATGCAAGCCAATTACAGAAGTATTTTAGATTTTTCAAGTGATGCCTTAGAAGCCTCAGAAAAAGGATATTTGAAATTGATGGACGCAATGACAAGTCTAAAAAATTTATCAACACAAAAATCTTCTTCAGTAAACATATCTGAGTGGAAGCATAAATGTTATGGAGCAATGAATGATGATTTTAATACTCCTGTTTTGATATCTCATATTTTTGAAGGCGTTAAGTTTATCAATCAGATTAAAGAAGGTAAAGCGTCAATAACTTCAAATGATCTCGTAGATTTCATATCTACAATGAATGCTTTCGTTTACGATGTACTTGGATTACTAAATGATGTAAATGACCAATCTTCAGGGAAAATTGATGGTGTTGTTTCATTGTTAATAAAGTTAAGAAAAGAAGCTAGAGAAAATAAAGATTGGGATTTATCTGACCAAATTAGGGATGAATTATCAGCCATTGGAATTCAATTAAAAGATGGTAGAGATGGAACTACATATTCAATCAGTTGATTTTTAATAATTAAATATGAAAACTAGAAAAAGTTAAACTTTGAATTTTAAAGATATACTTACTTATCCATTAGTGTTGTTAGTTAGATTTTATCAACTTGCCATTTCACCATATACACCCTCTACCTGTAGATATGAACCTAGCTGTTCACAATATACAATTGAAGCCCTCAAAAAAAGAGGACTAATTGTTGGTCTTTGGCTATCTTTGAAGCGAATTTTTAGTTGCCATCCATGGGGTGGGAGCGGTTATGATCCCGTTCCAAAAAAAAATAAATAATTATTTCTAAATGATGTTTAGAAATTAATAAATTAATTAAATATGAATTTTTTGTCAATTACTTGGGATCCATCTTTAGGAATAGATTTGGGTTTTTTTACTATACGATGGTATAGTTTAATGTTTGTTGCAGCTTTTATTATGGGGCTTCGTTTAATGAAGAAGATATATATAGAAGAAAATATAAACTTAGAAAAACTAGATACACTTTTCATGTATACCTTCATATCTATGCTTGTTGGAATGAGATTTGGTGAAGTATTCTTTTATTCTTGGGATTATTACAAAAATAATCTTCTTGAAATTATTTTACCCATCAAACGTGCAGCAGGAGAATCAGCAATATTTGGCTTATTAGAAGGATGGAAATTTACAGGATATACTGGTTTTGCTAGTCATGGTGCTGCTATAGCTATTATTTTAGCTATGTATTGGTACAGTAGGAAGCACTTAAATAAATCTCTTCTTTTTATTTTGGATAGAATGTCAATAGTATGTGCCCTTGGAGCTGCATTCGTTAGAATAGGAAATTTTTTCAATTCAGAAATTTATGGAAAACCAACTGGGTCTAGTTTGGGTGTTGTTTTTAAAAACTCAGATGCTGAAATGTTACCTAGACATCCTACTCAACTTTATGAAGCCCTGTGTTATTTAATTTTATTTTTTATTTTATGGAAATTTTATTGGAAAACAGATAAAAAGGAAAAGACTGGATTTCTTTTTGGCCTTTTTATGATAGGTTTATGGTCTGCTAGATTCTTTATTGAATTTTTTAAAGAAGCTCAAGTAGACGGTAGAGAAGATTGGATTTTAAATTTAAATACAGGTCAAGTTTTAAGTATTCCCTTAATTTTTATCGGTCTATGGTTAGTATTCCGAAACCCTAAAACAACTTTATAATTAAATATTTTTTCAAGTATATTAAAAAAACCACGATGTAAATCGTGGTTTTTTTTGTTATAAAGTGAGGTTATATTATCCTTTAATTTTATTTTTAAATTTATTAAACTTAGATTCTTGTTGTATTGGGAAACTATTGTTAGAGGTATCTACATCTGCAGTTTCTAAGTCTGGATCAATGGTGATATTAACAATTTCCTTATCAGACTTTACCACTTTTGTAATTTCATTGTCGTTGTATCTCCATATTTGAGCTGGATAAACTTTTCTTTCTTTTGTTCCATCTTTGTAGGTGTATTCTGCAATAATTGGCATGACTAAGCCACCGGGCTTATTAAATGTGATTTCGTAAAAGAAGTTTGAATCTGCTTTTTTTGCGTTTTCTGAGGAAAAAGTTAATCCCTCTGATGTGTCTTCAATGAAGTTTACATCTTTATCAGCATCTTGCTTAAAGAACTTTTTAACACCTTTAATTCCAATATCAGTAACATCTGTTGAATAAAACCATCCTCTCCAAAACCAATCTAAGTCCATTGCAGATGCGTCCTCCATGGATCTGAAGAAATCAGCAGGAGTGGGATGCTTAAACATCCATCTTTGTGAATAAGTTTTAAATGCATGGTCAAATAATTCAGGTCCCATTATAGTTTCACGAAGTATCCAAAGTGCTGTAGCTGGTTTACCATAGGCATTGTTACCAAAACTATACACATTATCTCCTTTAGACATGATAGGTGCAATTTTAGATTGGTCACCGTCCATGTAAGAAACGATGTTTTTAGGCAGTCCTCTTCTTAACGGAAAGTTAGGATCGTAATCCAATTCAGCTAACATTTCAACATATGAATTTAAGCCCTCATCCATCCAAGTCCACTGACGTTCGTCTGAGTTTACAATCATTGGAAAGAAATTATGACCAACTTCGTGAATGGTAACTTTAATCATTAAATATTTCATTCGATCTGAATATCCACCATCTGGTAGGTCTGGTCTTCCAGGATTAAATGCCATTTGTGGATATTCCATACCCATTTGACCATCTACAGATACAGCTTTGTGGTAAGGGTAATCAAATGTATATTTTGAATAGGTTTTTAAAGTTTGAGCTGTTGCTAGGGTAGAGTGGTCTCCATATAACGGATTGGCTTCTTTTGAATATAAAGAATATGCCATTACTGATCGTCCGTTTATATCAACAGCCATCCCATCCCAAATAAATTTTCTTGATGTTGCAAAAGCATAGTCTCTAACATTTTCTGCATAATATTTCCAAGTTTTTGTTTTCTTAGATCTATTTTTTTCAGCTGATATAGCCTCTTCTTGTGAATGAATTACTACAGGTTTGTCAAAGGTGTTTTTAGCTTCTTGTAAACGTTTTTGTTGTTTTTTCGTGAGCACTTCTTTTTCATTTTTTAAAACACCTGTTGCTTGCATTATGTGATCAGATGGCACTGTTATATCTACAGTAAAATCTCCAAATTCTAAAGCAAATTCACTTCGACCCCAAAATTGATCGTTTTGCCAACCTTCTACATTATCGTAGACACATAATCTTGGGTAAAATTGAGCGATAACATAATTGTTATTACCATCTTCAGGAAAATGTTCAAAACCTGATCTTCCTCTATTAACTCTGTGATTGTTTATGTTGTACCACCAAGATATTTTAAATTCAAACTTTTCACCTGATGCTAAAGGTTTTTCTAAATTAATACGCATCATAGTTTGATTTATAGTGTGAGATAAATCACTACCATCAAGATTTTTCACACTCATAATATTAAATCCTCCATCAAAAGGTTCATTAAACATCGCATTGTACCAACGTTTATTTAATTTTTCAGGGATTTTACTACTTGGAGTAATATCAGGAGTTTTAGAGTCTTTTGCTCTAACATTTTGATCTAATTGTACCCATAAGTATTTTAAGGTATCATCAGAATTATTATGATAGGTTATAGTTTCATTACCAGTAATTTTTTCGTTGTCATCATCAAGTACAATACTCATGGTATAATCTACTTTCTGTTGGCTATAATTTACACCAGGAGCACCAGAGGCTGTTCTTTGACTATTGGGTGTAGCTAATACATCTTTAAGTTGTCTAAATTTATTTTGATTTGTATGACCCTTTTGAGTTTTTGATGTTATTTCTTGAGCTTGTATCGTGGGCAATACAAACAACATTGAAAGCATAAGAGTTGTTAATTTATTCATATTTAAAAATTTATATTAATGTTGTTAGGTAATAAGAATTTCTATCCTTTTAATTTTTTTCTAAATTTATCAAACTTAGAATTATCTTTCTTTGGCCAACTGTTATTTGAAGTGTCTATATCTGCGGTTTCCAAATCAGGATCTATGGTGATTTTTTTAATTTCCTTTACAGTTTTAAAAACTTTTGAAACCATTTTATCGTTATATCTCCATATTTGAGCAGGAAACTTATGGCGATCTTTTGTTCCATCTTCATACTCAAGTTCAACTATAATAGGCATTACTAAGCCCCCAGGTTTTTCAAAAGTTACTTCATAAAAATAATTTGGTATATCTTTTAATGTTTTCTTTTCATCTTCAGTCATTGAGGCTAAATGGTTTTTAATGACAGGGATTTCAGAGGCAATTAATGCATTACTAGCAACTGATCCTTTTTCTTCTTGTTTAAAATAGACAAGTTTTCCATCGAAATCGGCTAAATCCATATTATACCTTTTAGCCATTTTTTTAGCTTCTTCTGTAGGTTGATCTGTTAAAATAAATTTTTTAACTTCTTTTAAAGCAATATCATTATAATCGGTGGTGTAAAACCAACCTCTCCAGAACCAGTCTAGATCCATTGCTGATGCATCTTCCATAGTTCTAAAAAAATCTGCTGGACTTGGATGTTTAAACATCCATCTTTTGGAGTATGTTCTGAATGCATAATCAAATAATTCTGGACCCATAATTGTTTGTCTAAGCATGTAAAGACCTGCAGCAGGTTTGGTATAGGCATTTGGTCCAAAATTCTTAACATAATCACCCTGTGACATTATCGGTGAAAGGTTATTTTGATTGATACTCATATATCCTACAATGTCTTTTGGAAGATTGCCTGTGTAAAAATTTGGATCGTAGTCTAATTCGGCTAAAATTTCAACAAATGAATTAATTCCTTCATCCATCCAAGTCCATTGGCGTTCATCAGAATTAACAATCATTGGGAAAAAATTGTGTCCTACTTCATGAGTAATAACACCAATCATTCCTCTTTTAGTTCTTTCAGAATATGTACCATCAGGATTAGGGCGTCCATAATTAAAACATATCATTGGATATTCCATACCCTGTCTATCTGCGTGAACAGATATGGCTTTACTATATGGATAATCAAATGTCATTTTTGAATATTCTTCTAAAGTATTAGCGACAACTCTTGTAGAATGTTCTTCCCACAAAGGATTTCCCTCTTTTGGGTATAATGAAACTGCCATTACAGTTTTTCCATTAATGTTAACAGCCATGGCGTCCCAAATATATTTTCTCGACGAAGCAAATGCAAAATCACGTACATTCTTGGCATTAAAATGCCAAGTTTTAGTTTTGTTTGATCTTTCTTTTTCAGCCAATTCAGCTTCATCTTGAGTCACAATAAAAACTGGATTATTAAATGAAGTTCTTGCTTTTTCAAAACGTTTTTGTTGTTCTTTAGTTAATACTTTTTTTTCATTAAGTAATTCTCCTGTGGCATCAACAATATGGTCTGCGGGAACAGTAATTTTTACATCATAATCTCCAAATTCTAATGCCCATTCACTTCTTCCCCAAAACTGCATGTTTTGCCAACCTTCAACATTGTCATAAACTGCTAGTCTTGGAAAAAATTGAGCAATGGTATAATTTTTATTTCCATCATCAAATAATTCAAAACCAGACCTTCCTCCATCAGTAACAGAATTATTGATTAAATAATTCCATTTGATGTTAAACTCAAAAACACCTCCTGGAGATAGGGGTTGAGGTAAGTTAATTCTCATCATAGTTCTATTCACAGTGTAAGAAATTGGATTTCCATTTATATTTTTTACTTCTTCAATTTTAAACCCAAAATCTGCAGGTTTTAAAATATTATTTTTTGTGAAAGTTTTTGGTCCGTTGTAAGGGTTATTTCCTAATTTTTCTGAGTTTGCAAGTGGAGTTTTAGAGTCAGGGGCTCTCATATTTTGATCTAATTGAACCCATAGATACTCTAGATAATCTTTTGAATTATTTTTGTAGGTAATGGATTCATTACCAAAAATTCTATTAGCTTCCTCATCTAAAACAATATCCATTTTATAATCAACCTTTTGTTGAGTATACTCATAGCCAGGAGCACCAGAGGCAGTTCTTCTATTGTTAGGCGTAGGCAATACGTCTTTTAGTTGTCTAAATTTATTTTGGTCTGTATGCCCTTTTATTTCTTTTTTACCTGAATTTTGAGCTACAGTAGCAGATATAATAAATATTAAACTAAAAGTGATCGATACTATTTTTTTCATGGGTTTAATTTTTTTTAAATTTTTGTTGAAATTAATAAACTAGAGTAAATAAATTGAGGTATTTTTTAAAAATTTAACAAAGCTTTATTATTGTTTTTTGATAAAATTTTACTCTGTCTTTTAGAACCATTTTTAAATTTTATTACATTTTGTTGTTGTTCAAAATAGTCAAAAAGAATAGTGTTATTTACTTGTAAGGCTGAAGGATCCTCTATTACTGATGATTCGATGTAAAAATAGACTAAATCTCCTTCATATTCCTTCCCAATAAAGCTATATTCGACCGGTTTATCATTAACTAAAAAACTTAAATTTTTTAATAGATACTTCTTAAAATAAATATCTACATCTTCTAATTCTTGTTTTGTTGTAAGTCTTAAGTCTACATCGTACTCTTTATTGACCGCTATTTCTATGTCATCCATAAATACATTGATAATAACTTCTAATCTGTTTTGCTCTTTATTATACTCAACTTGAGTTAGACTTAAATAGTATTTGTGAGATGTAAAAGCTAGAGTAAATAGTAAAAATATACACACAAATTTTTTCATAAATAACATTGAGTATAGGGGTTAAATTATTCTTCTTTTTTATTTATGAGAAGTAAATACGTGATACTTTCTTTTTTTAGCACGTTAATTAATTCTATTTTCCTATTTTGTTTGAATAAATTCTCTATGCCTAACGGATTACAATATTCTAAAAAACTGTAATATTTATCTCTTGGAATTTTAAGATCATTTTCAAAAAAAGGTTCACCAAATTCACTTAATAACATTTTTGGAAACTTTTCTCTAAAGTTTAAATCTCTTCTTAATGCCCAGAGTCTTTCTGAATATTTAAATGGTATTGATACTCCGCCACCAGCACCTGCAAACATAGCTATAGGGTCAACATTATTCATAGGTGGTCTCACCCTTTGATCTATATAATCACCATCGTAAATTATATTCATATTAACACCTGACAAATCCATAGTGTTTTTTAAAGCCTCAGCTCTTCTATCCTCTGGTGTTTTTTTTAAGTCTAGTGATAAAAAACCATCTAAATCATTTCTTTTAAGTACTACTTCATCCAATTCATACCTTGAATTAATCATAAATACATCTAAGACTTCAGATCTGTAGATAAAATTATTAATAACTCGATATATGGTTTTGTGTTGTACTGATGAAAACTGTAATGTGTCGCCTACAGAAACAACAATTTTATAATCTCCAAAATCATTAGAAAAGGTTCCTTTATTGGTTTTTAAGTTTATAATATTAGCATTTTTTACTACACTACTAGAATCTTTGAGTTTTCCATAAAGCCAAAATTTATTTTTTTGGGCGAGTAGGTTAGCGCTAAAAAAAATTAAAACAATTAGGAATATTTTAGTTTTCAAATTAAATCAGTTTGTTTTTTTATAAAAGTACAATTTAATTTTTTATGGTTAACCTACTTTTGTTTTAATTGAACTAAAAAATTGATGCTTTCATCCTCCAATAATTTAATAATATCAAGTCTTTTGTTATCAGTATATAAATCCTCAATATTAAATTGTAAACAATAATCTAAAAATGGTTTAATTTGATCATTGGGAATTTTAAGTTCTTTAAAAAAATCACTTCCAAAATCAGTTAATATTTTATTTTTTAAAAGTTCATTTATTTCTTTTTTTGATAATTTTTTCTTCTTTTTTGGAATTAAGCTAATTATTCCATTAACAATACCCATCAAATTTGCTCCATTAAAAGCTCTTGATGGATCTGTATTTCTCATGCTTGTTTCAGCTAGTTTACTGTTTTTTTTGATAGGTTTTTTTAAAATACCCTTTTGAGATTCTTTAGATATGTTTTCGAGGATGTTACTTAATTTTCTTCCCTTGATGGCTATGGTATCTTTTGGAACTTTTTTTCGATCGGTTCTTAAATCACCTATTAAATCATGTTTTTTAACATTAATTTCCTCCAATACATAATTTTTATTCTTTAGAATTAGATTTAATTTTTTACTAAAAAAAACTCTATCAGTAATAATCTTTTTAACCGTTTCAAATTGTACAGAGGTAAATTCTAAAGTATCTCCTAAAGAAACGGTGATACGATATTGTCCATAATCATTTGAATATGTTCCCTTTAATGAATTTAGGTTAACAACATGTACATCTTTAATCAAGTTTAATGAATCTCTTACCATTCCTCGTAAGAA
>Ga0228620_1001058_pt1 | contig 12175 bp, 24 predicted proteins | sample 23DmetaG_FD_186030 | JGI IMG/M metagenome (GOLD analysis project Ga0228620, IMG submission 186030) | Seawater microbial communities from Monterey Bay, California, United States - 23D | ecosystem: Environmental > Aquatic > Marine > Coastal | place: USA: California | collected 2016-10-06 | reverse complement strand
AGGTTGCTAGAACTGTAAATATATGGAACACTGTTAATTTATCTGCAGCCACTCTCGATGTATCAGCTTTACAAAATTCAAGTAATCGTAGTTCTGAAACACAGGTACCATTTATTACAAATACCACGCCACTTAAAAAATCGGAACCTGTAATAGTTACATTAGCGGGGCACGGTATTTCCTTAGGTCAAAATGTGAGAATGTCGTTTTCCACTTCTTTTGAGGGTCCGATTGTCGCAGCGGCATTATTTGGAAAAGTTTCAGCAGTAACAACTAATACATTTTCCATTGAATTATATGGCGGTAATTATAAAACAACGCAAGAAGTACCGCTTGGAACAGATCAAACTGCTTTATCGCCTGGTTCGGTTAGTTTAAGTACAGTTGCCGCGGAGAATGCGGTAAATCCAAATAATCAAGTTAGTTTATCGCATTATTCAAAAACAAACTTTAGTCCAGCGCGCTTAACAGATGAAACTCTTAAAGCTACATGGGATACTCCACACAATCTCATTCAAAATGAACATATTGTTTTTATTACTGACGGACGAGGAAATTTAGAAATATTTAAAGATGGGTGGGTGCTTGACTCAGATCCAGATGGAGACGGCTTGAGTGCCATTATAATATATGGTAATAGACTTAGTCAGGCAGATTTAACATCTTTTGCGCCATTCGATGGTACGGGGTGGACACTGTATAAAGGAAGTTTCGATGGTATACATAACGAAACTATAGGAGATATTTTATTGAACTTCGATAGTGATAATGTAGGTAACTATAAAGCTTTCCAGATCGGCCCAGGATGTCAAACCGATTCAGATTGTATTGCTATAGGTAAGAACGTTTATAATAAAGACGCTTCTACAGTTAAGATTGGTTATGATAATGAGACTCTTAATATTAAATCTGATGGTATCGATGTTGATGGATATGTTCAAGCTGATAATATCTATGGTTCAATATATCCAATATGGTCAGAACATGCCGCGGATATTACAGATGGTGAGTTTGAATGGAGCTTTGGAAATGGGGATGAAACACCTGCGAATCAAGGTATACCAATTGCATTTAAATCAAAACTATTAAAGGTATCATTAAATGTTGAAATTTTATCGGGAAATACAACTACTGAGGATATCGAAGTAGAGGTTTATAAAAATGGTGTTGCTACTGGCGCGAAAGGCGTAATAACACAACCTTTATCAAGCTCTAGTTCTAAAAAATCACAGGTAGAGGTTGTTTCAAATTTAAATATAATATTCGATGAAAACGATGTAATTAATTTTAGAACAGTTAAAGATGGAAATGTCGCACTCACAAGCGCGAGAGTATGTGCATGGTTACAGACAATATTATAAATAGTTAAAGATCGAGGTAACTAAACAGGAGATAGTTGGTATTTTTTAGCGTTCATTGATTTCGGTTAAATTTCCATATATATATATGGAAATTTATAAATTCTCTGCAAAATGGTGCGGTCCCTGTAAAGCTTATAAGGAAATATTCGACGAAGTTACGGCGAATTATTCAGACCTCAAAATTAAAAACATTGACGTAGATGATGATAGTTTAAATACACAGAAATTTAATGTTAGATCAATTCCAACAACCGTTATATGTAAAAATGGAGTCGAGCTGAATACTACTGTTGGTATAATTACAAAAGATGAGCTTAAAAAACTTATTGATCAGTACATCAGTATATAAAGGAACTTTCATATAATATATGAATGCAGACCTTTTTACCTTACGCATCATTTAAAGAATCAGCTAAAGCTTTAGACTACAGAAGACTCGGCAAGCAGCGAGTTGAGGTTCTACAGTTACTAAATAGCATTAAAAAGCTTAAGAATGATGAGCCGGTTAAAGGGTGGAGGAATCACCCGGCTAGGAAAATGTGGTATAATGATAAAGGCGACTATACAAATGCTTTATGCTTATATGGCCTTTCTATCTGTAAAGAATGGAAACGTAGAGGCTATAAAGATACATGCACTGAAAAGATAGAAGCTCATTTTGATAAATCCAGACCTGTAGTTTATCCGAAATTCGTTAACGATGCACGTGTACATTTATCTCATAGAAGCAATCTTATAAAGAAAGATAATAATTATTATAAGGATAAATTTAAAAGAGTTGGCAAAGAAATAGAATATTTTTGGAGCTACTAAGTAATAGAATGGAAGTTATTGGTTGGGTTTACACCGTATGTTTTGCTATTTGTTATGTACCGCAAATAGTAAAATCTATAAAAACAAAAAAAGTGCAAGATATAAGTATTTCGTTATTTGTTCTATCTCTTATTGGATATCTCTGTGCTAGTATATATACTGTTTATACAATAGGGTTTAATGCTGTATTATTAACAAATTACACTTTAGGTAGTATTTGCAGCTTAATTATGATAATAGTATATTTTATGTACCGATGTAGATTAAATACTGATATAATGGCTACAGGTGATTTTCAGAATTCAAGCTACTATCAATTTATCAAGAAAGAGCAACAAGAAATTGATAAATTGAAATGGATAGAATCAGAAAAAGCTGGCCGCGATATTGGAAAACATAAAGCGGTTTTTTTATGGTATAAACATCATAGAGAAGCTTGGAAAAAAAACTTAGATAATTCTTGATATATAAACTTTATACATTATAATAAACTATATATGAGTAAGTATCAGAGCATACGAGAGCAGCTTCGTACAGAGGTTGGTAAAAAATATCAAGGTAATATCGATACCTTTTTGAGAGATATTGAGAGAAAACAACGACAAGATGAATTTTGTGATCAATACATTAAATTATTAAATGTCGGCTTTCATCCATATGACTGTCTAACTGCTTATATGAAAGGCATAAAATAATGAAAACATCATACAGTTATAAAGATATAGTACTTCAGCCGTCATACTCTGAAGTTAAGTCGAGGTCTGAATTAGATGCTTCAGTCGAATTTCTAGGAAGACAATTCGAAAGTGCTGCTATTCCAGCTAATATGAAATGCACTATTGACTTTAAAAAAGCTAAAGAGCTAAGTGAGGCTGGTTACTTTTATGTGTTGCATAGATTCTACGATTATGATGAAATTCTAGATTGGATGATCGAAAATGAAGATATGAGAACCATATCAATATCTATTGGAGTCAATAAAAAGGATTATAATTTTATAGATGAGATAATTAAAAGAAATATAGATGTCGATTTTATTACTATTGATGTTGCTCATGGTCATCATATATTAGTGAAGCATATGATAACATACATAAAGAATAAATGTAGTATAAAGGTTATTGCCGGTAATGTCGGTACTTATCAAGCTGCAAAAGACTTATATGATTGGGGAGCAGATGCAGTTAAAGTTGGGTTGTCAATGGGTAAGAGCTGTACTACGTACAACTGTACAGGTGTTGGTACCCCTATGTTTAGCACTGTCTCGTCTATTGCAAGAAAGAAATTTACTAAGTATGTTGTAAAGAAGAATGGTGGTATCGCTGGTGAAAATCTCGAAGTATCAATACCGATCATCGCTGATGGACAGATAAGAGAAGTTGGCGATGTATGTAAAGCATTAGTAGCTGGAGCTAATATGGTAATGATTGGTAGTGAGTTTGCTAAATGTGAAGATAGTCCCGCTGATATTATTGGAGGACCTGCTGTGGGTAGTAATAAGAAAGTATTTTACGGTAGTGCATCATCTACTAATAAAGGTCATAATGGTTTTGTAGAAGGTCAGACGGTATATATGGATATGAGAAATGAAACTTACATTGAATACTTGAATAGAATTAATCAAGGTATCCAGAGCTGTATGAGCTATGCCGGGGTCGATAAAATTTCTTCATTAGCATATATGGATTTTCATGTACATACAAATAACTAATAATATATGTCAAATAAAGATAATTATGTAATTTTTAACCCTGAAGGTGGATTAGGTAAGATAATCGCATCGACAGCTGTTGTACGTAATATAAGAGCTACATACCCGGATCATAAGATTATTGTTGTTACACCATGGCCAGAAATTTTCGTAAATAACCCACGCGTTTATAGGGTTTTTAAATCTGGTATAACTCCTTATTTTTATAAAGATTATCTTGAAGGGAGAGAGAGCATTGTACTAAAAGGAGAACCATATTTCAATACCCAGCACCTTTATAATAAGCAGCATTTAATCAAATCATGGTGCGAGTTACATGACTTATCTTTTGATGGTAATATTAAACCTGAATTGTATTATACACCTGCTGAAAAAGCTTACTACGCTAGTAATTTAAATAGTGATAAACCTTTATTAATTTTACAGACCAATGGTGGTAATTATGAAGATGAAAAGCAATATAGTTGGACGAGAGATTTAACCTACGAACAATCTCAAATTTTAGTAAATGAATTATCGAAAATTTATAAAATTTACCACGTAACTAGAAAAAATGCACCAGCTTTAAATGATGTAATAAGGATTGATCAAGTACCAAATAAAAGATCATTTTTATCTTTATTATTACGATCTGAAAAAAGATTATTGATTGATAGCTGCTTACAGCATGCTGCAGCAGCTTTCGATTTAAAATCAACAGTTTGTTGGGTTGGTACAAAACCTCAAGTATTTGGTTATGATATACATGATAATATATTACCTAATAAAGATATTACAGCATCAGGTGGTGGTCATATGATTGATAGTTTATTCTTTGACTACGATTTCAATGGCCCTGAACATGAATACCCGTTTGATAGTTTTGATATTTTTAACTTACAAGAAGTTTATGATAGTGTTACAAAGTAATTCAAAACGCGGAGGTGAATATCTAGATGGATATTAGAAAACTCTTATATGATATGCTAGTGATTTTCAGTATTGCTATGTGCATTCTACCGGTATCTATATGGACATCGATCATCGCAGCGTATTATACCATCACATCTTTACCGGGTCAGCTTTTACATCTCGCAGAAAGATTTTATAATGAGAATTTATAAATAAGCGATAATATCATAATTTGTTAATAGTAATGATATCACTAATTACCATTCTAATATGTGTGATTTTTAGCTGATGAAGATACTAGTATATCGGTATCACCATCACCCCAATTAATAAAAACTGCTCCAGTAAATGTAGCTATAACTTCTATCTCTTCACCTCCAGTAGGTGTATCAAAAGTCCAGAAATCTCCCGATGTAGTTGGCCACACTAATTCAGTACCCGCACGCACCTCGACTACTTGCTGAGAACCTACCTTTATATCACTTGTATTATTTAAAATCATAATTCATCCTCATCATCATTTGGAATTATTAAATCATTTTCTTCAATATATGTTAGAAGTTCTTCTTCGGTATTACCTATAACCATAATATGTGGAGATGATGTGTATCCACTACACTGTAACGGTCCTTCTAATACAGTTTTGGTTTCATCATTATATACTATCCACCATTGTTCTTGCGCGGTTTCTATATTATCTACATCTGTTATTTTTTGTATTGCCATAATATTATTTTGTTGTTACGCTCCAACCTCTTGAAATTAAAGTTGCCTTATCAGTAATTCCTTGACCGGTCGGAGCAGCGTTTGTACCACCTAAATTTAAAGTACCACCTGATGCACCTGCAGCCACGAATGCAGCTAAAATAGAATTAACCGCAGATGCAGATAAAATATTATTATATGCTTCAAATGATAATAATGTGGATGAAACTGAACCACCAGCATACCCAGTTAGATTATTGTTAAAACAATGAAATTCTATAAGATTTGTATTATTACTTAGATCTGGAATATCGCCTGTTAAATTATTATCATGACATTTAAATCTTTCAAGAGCTGTATTACTATTTATAGTTGGGATATTACCTGTCAAACTATTAACAGAGCAATTAAATCTTTCAAGAGCTGTATTACTACTTAGATCTGGGATAGATCCAGTTAAATTATTATCATAGCAAAGAAAAAATATAAGATCTGTATTACTGCTTATAACTGGGATATTACCTGTAAGCTGATTTTCATAGCAATTAAATTTTTCTAGAACTGTATTACTGCTTATATCTGGGATAGATCCAGTTAAATTATTTGTAAAACAATTAAATTTTTCTAGAACTGTATTACTACTTAGATCTGGGATATTACCTGTAAGCTGATTTCTCTGACAATGAAGTTCTCTAAAAACTGTATTACTACTTATATCTGGAATAGAACCTGTTAATTCATGGTCAATAAAAAAAAATTCTTCTAGATTAGTAAACGCATCTAAACTTTGTATTGCCCCGCCAAGTTTCTGGGTACTAATAGAATTAAATCGTAATTCTGTTATATTAGAAGGATTTGTTAGTGAAATATTTGGCATGGCAATTAGATAGTAGTAATGATATAAAGCGTATTAGGATCTGGAGTAAGTAAATCGTATTCGTCTTGCGTGAGTTTCACTATATTATCTAACTGCTCGCTCGACACCCAGTTAGTATCAGATGCTGCTATATGTTTAGTCGCGCCGTCTTGTACAAAAGGGAATATATCGTTAGCAGATAGCGTAGTAGCTGATGGTAATTGAGAAATAGGTATAACTGACATATAATTATTTATTCGTGAACGTCAATAATCTGCGGAATACATGATATTAAAGTTAAAAAATCATTTTTTATTTCTTTCTGGAAAACGATATCTAATTCTAACCAATTATTTTTTAAAATTTTTATTACTTCATCCAAATAATCTTTATGCACCTCTAAGAAAATACTTTCTCTCTCATAATCAATATATATGTATTCTACAAACTCTTCTAATTTACTTTTTATATCTATAAAAATATCTTCCACTACAAAAAATATTTAAGGAACTCTCTTATAATATAATATGGCTAGAAAGAAAAAAATGTTTAATTATAAATTTGTAGACTGTGATAGATCATTCCAGTCTTCAGTTATTGTAACTTGTACACAAACTAATGAAAAGGTAAAAATGTATCATAGACAATTAGTTCGACTAATTAAGAATAAGTACCGGAATAATTATAGTGTCTTTAAAGCAACATATATTAAAAAGGGTAATAAACCTGAAGAAAAAAACAGAGACGATAACGGTGAATATAATACTGCTCCGGAAGGTTATAGGCAGTATCTAGTAGCTTGTTATATGTTTACTGAAGCTGATGATAAATTAAGTTCTACAGATAAAGCAAGTAAATTAAATTTTTTAAGCGATTGTTATCGGAAGAGATACGACGCAAATTTAGTTGATGTTGTTAAGTTAGCAGAACACGCATAAAAATTATAATATGAGGAAATTGTTATACGAATTAGGCGCTGCTCTAACAGTAATACTTTTGATTCTACCAGTATGTTTATTTTCATCAGCTGTCGCATTTATTGAAGCTTTCAAACTCTTTCCGGAAAAGATTTATGAATTATTTGAATATTGGTATAGGGAACTGTGATATAATATAAGTATGATGAACCTAAATTATGAAACTACTCAATTCAAAAGTGTTAAGGATGTAAAAATTCCTGATATTTTTTATCGCCGATATAAGTGCGGTATTGGTGTTATCGACGATCTATTTGGTGAAGGTATTTTACCTGGGTCTTCGATTACGATGTGTGCAAGTGCAGGGTGTGGTAAGACCACTCTTCTATTGCAAATTTTTGAAGGACTTGTAAAGAATGGTTACAATACTGCTTATGCGTCTGGTGAAGAAAATACTTTTCAGCTTGCATTTACTTGTAATCGTATCAATGTTGAGAACGTGCAAGTTGCTAATATGACTGATGTTGATGATCTTGCTGCTCAAATGAAAAACTTTGATGTAATGGTTATTGACTCTTTCCAAGCTCTTACTTCTAAGAAGAAGATGAATACTCGCGAGCTTGAGCGTTATGCGGTATCTACCCTAACTCGAGCTGCAAAGGATAATGAGTGCACTATCTTCTTTATCATGCACCTTACTAAGGATGGCAAGCTCAAGGGTAGTACTTTAGTACCTCATACAGTTGACGTTAATATGAATATCGAGATTGATGGTGAGATTGATGATGATTGTCGGAAGATCTTCTTTACTAAGAATCGTTTCGGTCCTTGCAATGAGTTAAATCTCTTTATCGGTGCTCATGGTTACGATTTCAATACTCCTGTTGTTGTTGAGAGTGATAAGAAAGCTAAGAGTAAGAAAGGTAGAAAGAAAGAAGAGCTCGATAAGATTATGTATATGAAAGAGCCACCTCATATTACTGCTGATAGGGTTATGAAAACTCTAGATGTAGAGTATATGAGAGCTAACTACCTACTAGCTGATCTTGTTAATAATAATAAGCTTGCTAAATTCGGTAAAGGTAAGAAAGCAATCTACAAGATGATTTAGGTTCACGACCTAGGCAAGTCGATAAACTGCCTAACTTTAACTACTTTTTATATTTATGAATACGTATGACTACTAGGTACTTCGCTCACTAGAGTATCGGTATCTCCGTCTCCCCAAAATATATCAACAGACCCGGTAAATTTAACTAAAGCCTCTAATTCTTCACCACCTGCAGGTATGTTAAAAGTCCACAATACAGCTGTAGGAGGAAGCGGTGCTGGTTTTGTACTACCGTAAAGTTTTTCAATCTTCAATGAAAAGTTTCTTTCATCTCGTCTTCTTGTTCTACGGACATCTAAATTTCCTAAACCAGAAGGTACGCGATCTTCAATATTTGATAAATTATTATTGAATTTTAACGGCATAATATTATTTATAGGAACTACGATACAATAGATGCATGCTTACAGAAGATATATTTTTAAAAGCTAGAGATGAAATTCATAAATTGCAAAAAGCTCAAGATGAAATTTACGAAAAAATATATAGTAAATTTCCAGAAAAATCGAAAGACCAGTTTCCGGAATTAAAACATATGTTAGAAGATTTTCTATATAATAACATCTACTACACCGGTAAAGATATAAATCGGTTTTTAAATGAATTATATATTAAGGAAGTTCTCCTTGAAATTTAAAGGAACTATGATATAATTGACGTATAAAAATTTATTAAAACAAAAACATAAAAACGAATAAGAGAAAAAAATGAGTCATAACCTCACAGAACGCGACCAGCAAATTGGTCTTAAGCAAGCATGGCATGGGCTTACTACAGTAGTCGATGCCATTAACGTTAAGGATAATTACCTTACGCAATGGGATGTAGAGCGTAAACCGCTTACATATATTAATAATAATGATGAAGAAGTTGAAACCGGTTTCGGTATTCTTGTTGGTACAGATGATGATGAAATTATCGGTCGCCCAATGAACCCTTCTTATAAGCCAATTACTAACGAGAAGTTTATGGACCTGGTAAGCGATGCTATGAGCCGGTTACCTAAAGCTAAAATTGAAAGTATCGGCAGTGTCTGCAACCGCGGTAAAGTATTTGTTACTGTTAGTTTGGATGGTCACGGTAAGTATAAAGTTGGAGATAGAGAGTTTAAAGACTTTCTTAACTTCGGTAACTCGCACGATCAAACATCCAAACTCTGGGTTAATAATACAAACGTCTGTACTGTATGTGATAATACATTCTCGTTTAATCTAAACTCCAAACAAGGTAAGATCGGTAGTGCTGTTCATCGTGGTGATATCGAGCTTAAATTAGCTGATATTTCTAATCTAATTGATACCTATCTAGGTACTCAAGAAGATTTTCGTAAGAAGTTTGAAAAGCTTATTAAGAAGAAGATCGATAGTAAGAAAGCTAAGCAGTTGTTTACCGGATTTCTTACACGTAATAATCCTCGCGAGGGTGTGAGTACGCGATGCTTGAATACAGTTGAAAGCTTAGATAATCTATTCAAACGTGGTGCTGGTAATCGCGGTGAAAACTACGCTGATGTATTTTCCGCTGTTACTGATTATTATACACATAATAGCACTCGAGGTGGTGGTAAGAATCGAGCTAATCAGTATGTTTCGTCTGAGTTCGGTCTAGGTCGGATGAATAAGCAGAGCTTCTGGACAGTTATTAACAACGATCAACTAGTAGATACTACGATTGCTCGAGGTGAGAAACTTCTTAATATTGTTAACGCTTAAAATAAATATATTAATATGCAATTCAAAGAAGTAAGTCAAGGTTTTACCTTTATTCAAGATAAAGGTGATGTAATTAGAGTTTATAGTACAGTTGGTGATCTTAGTGATCAAACTCCAGTATTTATAAGTCAAGTAAGTGCTAAAAGTCAAAAAGAATTTGAAATTGAAATATCATATATTTTAATGGACCATCTTTCGACTAAGGATTAATAAATATAATAAAATTCAAACATAAGAGGCTTTGATAATAAATTTTTATTATCAAAGCTTTTTATTAAAAAGATAAAAATCATGGAAATACCTGAACATATATTAACATCGATTGTTTTAAAATTGGATAAAATTAAAAAGGAGATAGCTGATGGTGAAAACCAAAAAGCTATTTCAAATATTGATATACTTTTAGAAAATGTTAAAACTATAGAAATGGTAAAAACTAATGGACCCGGAATTAAAAAAACTTCTAATTAATTTTTTTACCGAAAATTACTCTTCAGTATATGAATCTAATCCGGAATTAAAAAATTGTGGGGATGATTATTATTACACTAGTGCGAAGGATAGTAATACTATATGCTTACTACCGTTATTAAAGTTATATGGAACTATGATATAATTTTTATATGCCGAAGTTAAGCCTAGACCCTAAAAGAAAAAAGTTTATTAAGCAAGGAGAATATAATTGTTGGGAGTGTAAAGACTATAGAACTTTTTATATGACCGTCAGAAAAACAGATCAATTAATTGATGAAAAGGAAGGAAGAAATCCTAATGAGTATATGGTTACAACTTCTGTACCTGAATTTTTCGATGGGTTTAAAACACCTGACGACGCTATGAAAAAAGGTTATAAAAGAGCTGATGAATTATATGAAATGCGCTTGAAATCTAAACCAAATAAGCTATAATATTATTATGAAAGCAAAATATAAAGAAGGTCAATCAATCAATTACCAATCAGGAGATATGCATGCATCCGGTGAGGTAGTTTCGTTTAAAGAAGAAATGGTTGGAGGTACTATGCAAGTAGTATATCTAGTATCAGAAGGCAATGGTGCGCAAAATATGACATACGTACCAGAAAGTAAAATCCTTACACTACTAAACGGTTAAAAAATATGAGTAAAAGAGCAAAACAAGGAGTAGACTTAAGAGCTCCGAATCCTTTTCATACTAAACGAATGGGTCGTTCGCATGGACCGTTAGTATTTAACGAACATGTTGGTCATAAGGTGACTCAGAAGATCGATAAAGCTATAAAAAATAATAGAAAAAAATGAATAAAATAGATAATGGTGATGTTATAGCACCACCAACACTACTAATCGATATTGACGGTACTCTTATTTCTTTTCCGGATACAGAAGAGGAATATAGAAAGATTGCTACCGGTGATCAGAAAATGTTTCTTCTTCCTGGGGTGAGAGAAAAGCTATGGGAGTGGGAAAGCAAAGGGTACAAAATTATCCTTACAACTGGGCGTAGAGAGATGTTCAGATATGAAACTGAACGTGCTTTGAAAGAAGCTGGAGTAGGGTACGAACAGCTTATTATGAGCGTAGGATGTGGTCCTAGATATGTTATTAACGATCGTAAGCCTGGTATAAAAGGTGGTAAAAAAGATACCGCATTCGCAATCAATGTTGATAGGAATGAAGGGTTAGAAAATGTAGAAATATGATAAAAGTTTTTATAGTTGCATACATACAGATACTTCTCATAGCAACAAATACCATCAATGTAGCTAATGGTAAGTTGGTACCGGCAATGATAACTTCATTGCTTATTGGCGTGGCTTGGTGTGTGGGAGTTACTGGTGTAGCTCACGGTAAATTGAAAGAAAAAATAGCTTACTGTGTTGGCGGTGCACTAGGATGCGGCTCCGGAATTATTGTAAGTAATTTTCTTTCACATTATCTCGTAAACTAAAAGGAACTGTGATATAATTATATTATGAATAAAGAAGTAGTAACAAAAGTAAGTATTAAGTCAAGCAATTCTGATTGGAATCCGATCTATAACAGCATTCAAGTTGGACCTGCAGACGAAGCAGCAGGATCATTTCTTAGGATTACTGGAGAAGATGAACAAAATGGCG
>Ga0228620_1001057_pt1 | contig 12180 bp, 13 predicted proteins | sample 23DmetaG_FD_186030 | JGI IMG/M metagenome (GOLD analysis project Ga0228620, IMG submission 186030) | Seawater microbial communities from Monterey Bay, California, United States - 23D | ecosystem: Environmental > Aquatic > Marine > Coastal | place: USA: California | collected 2016-10-06 | reverse complement strand
TTTATATATAAATATAATATATTTATGTTATCCAGTCGTATACTTTCATTATCTGATCAAAATAAAGATACACAAATAAAATTAGAAACAAATTCAAATGAAGACAAAATTAGATTCTTTACAGAAGGAGACCAACGTATAATAATTTCAAATAGTAGTAATAGTGGTAATATTGGTATTGGTAAAAATTTTAATAATCCTACTTATACTTTAGACATAAAAGGTAATTTATCTATATCAGATAAATTAGATATTTCAAAAAATTTATCAGTTAGTGGAAATGGTATTTTTAATGATAAAATTAATATTGGTAATTTAACACTTGCAGATGGTTCTATTACTGATTCAAGTGGTACTATATCATTTGGTGATGAAAATTTATCAACGACTGGAACATTTGGTTCAGGTGTTGCAACATTATCATCTGGTTCTTCTATTGGTAATTTAACCCTTGCAAATGGTTCTATTACTGATTTAAGTGGTATTATATCATTTGGTGATGAAAATTTATCAACGACTGGTACACTCGGAGCAGGTGTTGCAACATTATCATCTGGTTCTTCTATTGGTAATTTAACCCTTGCAAATGGTTCTATTACTGATTCAAGTGGTATTATATCATTTAATAATAATGATTTATCAACGACTGGTACACTCGGAGCAGGTATTGCAACATTATTATCTGGTTCTTCTATTGGTAATTTAACCCTTGCAGATGGTTCTATTACTGATTCAAGTGGTACTATATCATTTGGTGATGAAAATTTATCAACGACTGGTACACTCGGAGCAGGTATTGCAACATTATTATCTGGTTCTTCTATTGGTAATTTAACCCTTGCAGATGGTTCTATTACTGATTCAAGCGGGACTATATCATTTGGTAATGATAATTTATCAACTACTGGTACACTCGGAGCAGGTATTGCAACATTATTATCTGGTTCTTCTATTGGTAATTTAACCCTTGCAAATGGTTCTATTACTGATTTAAGTGGTATTATATCATTTGGTAATGATAATTTATCAACTACAGGAACATTTAGTTCAGGTATTGCAACATTAGCATCTGGAACTTCTATTGGTAATTTAACCCTTGCAGATGGTTCTATTACTGATTCAAGTGGTATTATATCATTTAATGGTAATATTGGTATTGGTGTTGGAGGTACAACTCCTAATCAAGCATTACAAGTAGGATATAATGGTAACCCTCAATACATACAAGTAGGAGCAAATAATTATAACAATACATGGATTACTGCAGGTAATTCATCAATACCCCATATATTTACAGGAAGTGGTCCAGCTGGTATGTCTACTACACCAGATACTGCGATTTTTGGATTTTGGTGGGTAGAACAAGGTGGTAATTATAGTTTAGTAAAAAAAAATAATAGTGTAAATTATGAAACTGTAATGTCTATAAACAGAACTACTGGTAATATTAGTTTTACAGGACAAGTAAACGCTGATAATGATGATAATGATAATGCTTCATTTGTTGCTAATGGTTATTTAACAAATACAATAGGAATAGGTGGCTGGTATGGTGCAAGCCATACCACAGAACATAGAATAACTGGAAGTACCAATTTACATCTAGACAGTGCTGACAGTGGTCATATATATCTAAATCTTTACTCGGGACAAAACGTATATATAGGTAACGATTTATTAACTACTGGTGATGTTATATTTACTAATTGTTGTACGAAAGGAAGCAAAGATAGTGCAATGAATTTGGCTTGGAATTCAAATCAAGGTAATGGTACAGTGTCATTCGGGATGGGAACTGGGAACGTAGAAAATTTTATATACTTTTTTTCTAAAAACCAAAGTGGCAATAATGTCTTCGGTACATTACAATTACCTACTTCTGGTTCTGATGACAGAAGAAAACATAATGAAGTGCCAATAAACAACGCATTAGAGAACATAATGAAATTACGTCCAGAGAAATATGACAAAACGTTTGACTTCAAAGATGAACATTATAATGGGGAATTAGCCGCGGGAACGTTTATTAAAGAAGCCGGATTGATTGCCCAAGATGTATATGATATAGAGGAATTTAGGGAATATGTGACTGTTGGTGATGAGACAACGTCTTGGGAGTTGCATTACAATTCCCTATTTACGTATGGTATAAAAGCTATTCAAGAGTTGAACATAGAAAATGAGGGACTTAAAACACGGGTTATAGAATTAGAAACAGAATTAGCTGCTGAAAAAATTAAGATATCAACATTAGAAACACAATTAGCAGATGTATTATCTAGATTATCTGTATTAGAAAATAATTAATAAAAAAATATTTATAATAAATAATTAATAAAAAAATATTTATAATAAATATTAAAATTAATAATTATAAAAAAAAATTTTTATTGTTTTTTTTATTGTTCTGATTGTGTATTATCCGGGCGAGGATTACGATTATTACTACGATTTTGTGGATGTTGTTGTACAAAAATTGGTTGAACACGATTATAATCAATTTCCATAATCTTACGATTTGCTTCAAATAAGAGAGGTCCTCCACTAATTCCAAATACTTCTTCGCATTGTTTTCCTTTATCTGATTCAGAAATTACAACTGTAATATATTCCCCTGCCCATAAACGTTTACGTTGAGAATTACTTCGAATTGCATTATAATGTACAAAGATGTCTTCTTTCGTGTCTAAAATAGTTACAAAACCATAACGAAGTTTTGTATCATACCATTTTACTACTGCAAATTGTTCTTGTCCGGTTGCCATAATTCTCTCTTATAATTATATATATAAACTTTTTTTTAAGTCAAAAAAAACAATTTTATTTTTTATTTTATTTATTTTTATTTATTTTTATTATTTATTTTATTTATAAACTATACTTGATTAATTGTTTTATTACTAACTTTATTATTATCATCATATTCATCATCATCATCATCATGATCATCATCGTCAATTATTTTATTATAAACATTCATATTTGCATCAAATGATTCTTGAATTTCTCTTGGTTTATTTTTATCACTTTTACTATCAATATATTCTTGGAATTTTTGTGTCATTATAATTTCTTCCATCATATTAATAAATATATGAAATGAATCATCATGTGTTGTATTTGTAAATGGACCAGATAATGATATATATTGATACCATATTGTTTTTAATTTTTCTAATGTAATTCCTAAATTATAATATAATTCATCTAATTTAAATAAATTAATAATTCCATTACAAATTGATACTACAATACTAATTACCCATACTCCTAAATTAATTTCTACTTCATAATTTGTTTTTACATGTTCTGTCATTTGTATTGATAATAATGAAGGTACTAATATTGAACCAATAGTTACAATCATTTGAAATAATCTAAAAGAAAATTTCATACAATCTTTACTTCTTTCATAATCAGCAATATCATGGGCATATCTTCTAATTAAAATTTGTTTTCTATAAGCACATACTGGCATCATATCTATTAAAGCTTCTGCATCTGCTTCAAATTCTAATAATTTTTTACAACATGTTGACATTTCACAACATTCACTATATTCTTTATTAACGTATTCTATTTTATTTAATTTTTCAATAGTTTTTTTCCTTTTTTTTTTATTTTTATATCCTTTGCTTATACTTTTACTAGAATTAGATTTATCAGATAAATTATTATTATTATGTTTATGTAATTCTTGTAATGATATAAATACATCTTTATTAGGTGAATTATTTATTTCTGAAATTAAACTATTAGGATTATTTATATCTGAATTAATATTAATTTTGTCATTATTAATTTCTTCATCATTTATATTTAATTTATTTGAATCTATTGTAGTTGAATTTAAATTATATGACATAATTAATAATTAATTAATAATATTTTTTTATATAATTTTTTTATTATATATATATTCTAAAAATATTATAAAATTATCTCAAAATTGATTTAAAATTTAAATATATTAACAAATAATAATAATATGAGTACTGTATTTATTCAAAAACCATTCTTAAAATGGGTAGGGGGTAAAACACAGATTATTCAAAAAATTATTCAAAAAATACCAACTGAAATAAATAATTATTATGAATTATTTCTAGGAGGAGGAAGTGTTTTATTAGCAATTTTATCATTACAAAAACAAAATAAAATTATAATTAAAAATAAAATTTATGCTTATGATATTAATAGTGATTTAATTAATCTATATAAACATATTCAAAATAATAAAGATGAATTATATAAATTAATTAATTTTTATTTTAATGAATATAATAATATAAAAGAAACTATAATTAATAGAAAACCACAATCAATTGAAGATGCAAAAACATCAAAAGAAAGTTATTATTATTGGATAAGAAAAAAATATAATAATATAAATAAAGATACAGTTGAATGTTCAGCTTTATTTATGTTTCTTAATAAAACTTGTTTTAGAGGTATGTATAGAGAAGGTCCAAATGGATATAATGTACCATATGGACATTATAAAACAACACCTAAAATAATTAGTAAAAAAGAATTAGATTATATTAGTGATTTAATAAAAAATGTAGAATTTATTCATAGTAGTTTTAAAGATTCAATTAAAAATATTAAATCTAATGATTTTGTATATTTAGATCCACCTTATGCTCCTGAAAATTCAAAATCTTTTGTTGGATATGTAGCTGAAGGTTTTAATTTAGAAACTCATGAATTATTATTTAATGAAATAAAAAAATTTAAAAATATAAATTTTGTTATGAGTAATGCAAAAGTAGATTTAGTAATGAATCATTTTAAAGGATATAATTATGAAGACATTACAGCAAGAAGAGCTATTAATTCTAAAAAACCTGGTTCAACTACAACTGAAATAATTATTTATAATTGATTATATAATTAATTATTTGTTCTTTATATGTTTCGTCATTACCACAAAAATAAGGAATTTCTTTAAAATCTAAATATTCTAATTCCGCTATACATTCTTTTTTAAACCATTCAGATAAACAATATATATAAATTATATTATAATCTGGAAAAGTTCTTGAATATTGCCATATTTTAAAATCAGGTGTTTGTATTTTTTCACATGTTGAACCTTTAGTTTGTTGAAATTTTTTTTCTATAATAAACATATTTTTTAATTCTTTATCTATATAACATTCATCTGGTTCTCGACATCCATGTGCTTCATTTATATTTTTATCTTTAATATTATTATATTCTCCATATCTCATTAGTTCTTTTTTTTGTACTTTATCATATCTCTTATCACTATTATTAAATTTAATTTCTTTATTAATTATATTTTTTTTATTATCTATTTGTATATTTTCTACCGTATAAGAATCACTTAATTCTGTTAATTTTTCATAATTTAATCCATTTTTATTAGTATTTGCATCACCAGCACCAGTACCTTTATTAGTTATATTTATTTCTTTATTTATGATTGAATTACCTAAAACAACAGATTTATTTTTTTGACTATTAATATAATTTTTAATAAAAGTTATTAATTTTTTCCGAATTAGTTTCATTATTTATTTTTGTTATATTTAAATCAATTTTTATTTAAAAGACCGAGGGTCTTTTCTCCATTCTTTTTCTGGACGGTCATAAGTTTCATTTCTATAATTTACTGCTGATAATATTATATTATGTATTGAATTATTTTCACAAAATGTAGATAATGCATTTAAATCTTTAGGAAAACATGACCCTCCATACCCATATTTATTATTATTTGGAACATTTGTATGAGAGTCTCCAATTCTGTTATCTGATATAATTAAATCACGCATTTCATTATTATAATCTATATTTAAAAATTTACATATATTATATATTTCATTAAAAAAAGATACTTTTGTAGCTAAAAATGAATTACGTACTAATTTACATAATTCAGCAGCATTTGTACTTGTATATAATATTTTATTATATTTTATACAATCATATTTATGTGCTGTATTAATTAATTTAGTAGTAATATATTTCATATAATTATTTTCACTATTATAATCTTCATTATTTAATCCAATAATCCACTTATTACAATTATAAAAATCATTTTCCCAATTATTTTCAGTTAAAAATTCCGGCATAAATGTTATATTGTATTTATTACAGAATTCAGGTGTTATTGTACTTCTTAAAATAATATTATTATAATTATATGATTTAAATTCAGTTATAATATTTTCAATATCATTAGTATAATATTTATTATCATTAGTTAATGGAGTATTAATACATATAAATACTATATCACATATAGTTAAATCTTTTAAAGATACATTTTCTGGGATACATTTTGTAGGAATAATATCATATATCATTATATCTATTTCACTACATTTAAATAACTTTGTTGCATTACCGCAAAAACCTGCTCCAATAATTCCTATAATCATTATTATATATTTTATAAATAATATATATAATTTATATATTAAATATAAACATAGAATTAAATATATTAATATATTTATATATTAATATATTTAATGGATGATACTATTAATTTAAATACACAAATATTATTTAACCATATACAAAAAAGATCTGAAGAAAAAGAAACTAATAGAGTTAATATATATAATCGTATTTTACAAAGAGTACAAAAAAAAATATTTTTAGCTGCAAAACATGATATATTTAATATTAATTTTGAAGTACCTGGAATAATATTTGGGGAACCTATATATTCAGTAGAAGAATGTTCAAAACATATTACAAATAATTTACAATTAAATGGATTTAATGTTTGTTTGTATACAAAAAAACAATTAAAAAAATTAGGAATTAAAAATGTTAATTCTTGTATTATTAATATAAATTGGGAATCTTTAAAAAAAAATAATGAAAATTCTACTAATGGAAATTCTAATGGAAATTCTAATAATTATAATAATACACATAATAATAAACATAATTCAACCAATCCATCTTCTAAAATAAAAACAATACAAACAATTAATAATTCAAATAAACATTCTAAAACAAAAAAAAATTTTAAAATTATGTAAGTTGTTTTCCTAAATCTACAAATGTATCCATAATAAATAATAAAAAATAACCAATTAATACAGAAGATGCTAAATTTTCATCATCATAATTAATAACGTTATTACTTTTATTTACTGTATTTTTTAATATAGCATTTTCTTTTAATAAATTATTTATAATTAATTGTGTATTATTTAACTGATTAGTATTTACTTGCGAATTATTAGAATTAGAATTTGAATTATAATTAGATATGTTTTTTGAATTATATGAAATATTTATTGGAGAGTTTGTTGTACCACCTATAAATGGTTTTAATGTTGATGTTGATGTTGATATATTAGATGATTTCCAAGAATCTCCCCAAACATCTGATAATAAACTCATAATATAATATTATCTTATAAAAAAAAAATATATTTTATAATTATATATATATAAATAATGGAAGAAACTATTAGAGTCGTTGACCAAGAATTAAATAACCAATTACAAAATCCTATTATTAGTGGTACATTAAATATATTATTAATTTTATATGCTGGATTAATTGCCCCAGAATTACCAGAATTTATGAAAACATTTTTTAATTCTATACCTGGTAAAATATTAATTGTTGCATTAATTGCTATTACTGCAAATAAAAATACTACTGTTTCACTATTAATTGCAATTGCATTTGTACTTACAATAAATTTTATGGATACAGAAAAATACGCAAATAAAATTGTTGAATAGAAAAAATATCTTATAATTATATATATAAGAATGGATTTAAAAATGTTTGATGATATTTTAAATGATAATATGATTAATATAATTTTAGTTATATTTTTAATGGTTTTCCAATGTATTTTATTACCAAAATTACCACCACAAATGGTTTCCTTTGCAGATAATATAGTATTTAAAGTTGCTATATTAACATTAATTGCATTTATGGCGAATCGTAATTTAAGATTATCTATTTTAATTGCTGTATTATTTTTATTAGTATTAAATATTGCAAATAATAATAATATTGAAAATTATACTAATTCTCAATATACTGGCGGTGGTCATTGTACTAGTGGAATTCATAATTATACTAAAGTACATCATAAAGGAGGTAGTAATTGTAATAGTGAACCCCACAATAATAATAAGATGCATCATACTGGTGGTGGTCATTGTACTAGTGGATCACATAATTATACTAAAGTACATCATAAAGGAGGTAAAGAAAACAAAAATAATGATGCAATGTCAACTGAAGAAAAAGAATTAATGGATTCAATGAAACATTATTTTTAAATATCTTCTATAATTGTTTTTTCAGAAATAATTTTAGCACCATTTACATAATTAATTTTTTGAATTTTAATTATTTTTTTTCCATTTTGTATTGTAATATTATGTATCATTTCTGAATTATTATTATTATTAGAATTATTATTAGAAATATTATTAAAATTATGCATCGTTGTTTGTCTTTTTATATTTCCAAATAAAGTATTAAATAAATTAAATTGATGACCCATATTCATATTATTCATTTTATTCATATTATTCATATTATTCATATTATGAAATAAATTTGCTATATTATTACTTCCTACATTATCATAACTAGTCCTTTTTTGTTTATCACTTAATATTTCATATGCTTCTGTTATTTCTTTAAATTTAGTATCATCATTATTATTCTTATCTGGATGATATTTTAAAGCTAATTTTTTATATGCTTTTTTAATATCATTATCAGAAGCATCTTTAGAACAATTTAATATTTTATAATAATCTTTCATAAATTATATTATTAATATATAACATATTATTTATATAACTAATATTACACATAATTTATATTGTTAATATAACTAATATTACACATAATTTATATTGTTAATATAACTAATATTACACATAATTTATATTGTTAATATAACTAATATTACACATAATTTATATTTTTAATATAACTAATATTACACATAATTTATATTTTTACTTTTTTATATTTTTGTAAAAAAAAATTTAATTATTTTTTATTAAAAATTTGTTTATATATATTTTTTTTATTTAATATGATTTATTTATAAATTTTTATTCTGAATCTTCATCTGATTCATCATCATCATCATCATCTGACTCAATTAAAGGATTTGAAATTGGTTCTACTGAAACATTATCAGCACCTTCATCATCATCATCGCTAATCATACAACCTTCTAACATATTTTCTGGAACTTGATTAATTTTGATTTGTTCTACATTTAATTTAATTCCACATTCACAAGAATTTCCATTTCCTTTAAACCACATTTGTACTGAAATGCATGCAGAAAATTCTGTTCCTTTTGGAATAATATCAATAATATCTTGTAGTGAATCTAATACAATTTCTTTATTATTTTTGTCAAAGATTTTAAATCTATAAAAATTTGCTGGTTTTTTATCTTCACCATATCCTGGTCTTAAACTTAAATTTAATTTTGGATTATAGATTCTTTCTCCATCATCATTAAGTGTAAATTTAACAATTCGTTTTTTTGTGTCATCCATAAATTTATTTTTTAATTCTTCAGGTTTTACCTTACTGATTTGTGCTGGTTTATATCCTCTACAATTTGATAATCCTTCTTTTGATACTGAATAATCAATAAATGCTTCTTCAATTGTTTCAATTAATTGTTTAATTTCTTCTAATTTTGAATCATTTGCTTCCCATTCACCATTAGTTGTTTTACCTGGTAATTCTCCAGTTAAAGATTTTGGATATTCTGTATAAGTAGTATTTAATTGATATGGATTTTTTAATTTTGGAGTATTGATAAATAATAAACCATTATTAACTAATTTATTATCACAACGTAAATATACACTTCTAAATCCTCCTGGAACATTATCGTTTGTAATCACATTAAATTTTAATAAAGACGGATCTTCTTCAATTGCTTTTTTAACTACAGAGTAAGTTTTAGAAGTGACTTTGGAAACTGGAAGAGACATATTACTATAATTTAATATACTAATTCTTTTTTAAATAGTATATTTATTTATTATGTAATCAATTTTATATTTTTTTATTTTTTTTATTTTTTATTTTTTTTTTATAGTATTTATGTATTTATTTATTTATTTTATATCATCATATCTAAAATAAATATAATTATTATATATATATATTATAAATGTATTGTAAAGCATCTAATAATAAGAAAAATAAATATACTTGTTTTTCCCCTGAACAAATTTATAAAATATGTCAAGAATATAATAGAAAATTTAGTAATAATCAAATAAATTTAAATAATAAAGGAAAAAAATTATATAAAGATTTATGTCAACATATGATACAGTTAAATCCTTTATATTCAAAAGAAGTATATTGGTTTGATGAATCATTTATAGATAATTTATTTAATAATAAAGAAAAAAATGAACTTTTTGTACCAAAAATGCCGGAAGATTGGTGTAATAATAATTCTGTTTCTTGGGATATTAATATGAAAACTAATAATTTTAGAGCTCCATGGTTATCTAATTTAGATATTGATGCTGTTATGAACCAATATCATTCTAAATATCCATTTTTTATTCATTTAGGAACATATCCTATTGATTTTCAAGCTTCTACATTTACAGGTTCTTGTGTATCTCATTTATGTGGATTTAAAATAAGTGATTTAACATCTAGGAAAAAAACATGTTTTGGAATAATATTAAATACCGATAAACATACACAAGGTGGTTCTCATTGGATAAGTATATTTTGTAATTTAAAACAATTAAAAATATATTTCTTTAATTCTGCAGAAAATAAATATAGTAAAATTCCTAACGAAGTACTAAATTTTGTAGATGATATTAGAAATCAAGTTAAAAAATTATATCGTTCGGATTTAGAATTTATATTTAATCAAAAAGTTCATCAACAAAGTGATAGTGAATGTGGAATATATTCTATATTTTTTATATTAACAATGTTAGAAGCATCTGAAAAAAATACAAAAAATAGTACTAAAATTACATTTAATAAATTATTTAATAATTCTACTGTTACAGATATTAATATGTTAGCAAAAAGATTAGAATATTTTAGACCACATAGTAAATGTAAATATTAATATTTATATTTATATTTATAAATATAAATATAAATATTTATAAATATTTAAAATACATATAAATATTTCTTTTTTTTAATTTTAATATCATTAATTAAATATATATTATTTTTATTTTCAAATCTATATATTAAATTATAAAATCCAATAATATATTGTTTATTTCTATCATATTCTATATATTTTGTATTATCAGATAATAAATCATATAAAATACTTTCTTCATTAATAGATAAATTATATTTAACTTTTTCTTTATTTACACTATCTTGTAATAATTTTTTTTGTAATGTTTTATCTATTTTATTCCATACAGGATTTATTACTTTTTCAGTAATATTATCTAATGTATATGTTTTCTCTTCTACAATTTCATTATTAATTTGTTGAAATCCACCTACTTTATTATTACGTACATCATATACTGCTTTTGATAATTTTAATGCTTTCATTAAATCTTTTTCTTTTTTTTGTGGTTTAATATCTTTTACTATATGTTCAGGTATTATATTATTAATTGTATTAATTTTATTAATTATAATAGATTCTATACGTTCTTCATAATTCATGATGTATTAAATATTATATAAATATATTATATTATCAATTTTATATAATTATTATTTATTTTACATATTTTTTTATAATTTTTTATAATTTTTTATGATTAGATGTAATTCTACGTCCTACTCTATTTAATGTTTCTTTTTTATCAAGACTTATACTCTCATTTTCTTTATAATTATGTTTAATATACAATTTAAATTCTTCTATTTTATTTGTAAATAATATATCTATCATATTTTTATTATCAGTATTATTTTGTTCTATTATTGTAGTAAATGTTGTATCAATTTGTCTTCGAATGTCATTAATAACTAAATTTGTAATTTCATTTTTTAATTCATTTTTTAAACTATTTTTAACTATATTTTTTATAACAGTAATATCTATATTTAAATTATTTTCTTTAGTTAATATTTTATTTTCTAATTTATTATGTATTTCATTTTCTATTTTATTTTGCATTTCATTTTCTATTTTATTTTTTTTTTTTTTT
>Ga0228620_1001050_pt1 | contig 12252 bp, 10 predicted proteins | sample 23DmetaG_FD_186030 | JGI IMG/M metagenome (GOLD analysis project Ga0228620, IMG submission 186030) | Seawater microbial communities from Monterey Bay, California, United States - 23D | ecosystem: Environmental > Aquatic > Marine > Coastal | place: USA: California | collected 2016-10-06 | reverse complement strand
AATCCCCATAATTAGATTACATACATTTGTCTTGGTAATGCTCTGTATTGTAATGATTTATTTAAATTTTCAGCTAAATTAGCTTCTCTTTCCATCATCTTATCGGGTCTCAACCTTTCTAATCTAGCCATTAATTCTTCCATTAATTTACTCTTTTCATCTTTAGCTTCAGTAAGTAAAGAATCGTAATCCATTGTTACTTCAGAATCCGGTGTTTTTAAATTACCACTAAATTTACCTCTTACACGCCCTAAAGTTTCTTTGACATAAGCTACAAACCACTTTCTAACCCAAGCCTGTGCTGGATTATTTAGTTCCGCCCATAACATTTCATCAATTGGAATATCAGAAGGTAGTCTTACTACATCGGGATTTTTAGCTAAACAATCTTCCCTATCATTAGTTTCGTAATACCAATACCACACTCTATATTCGTTATTTTCTATTGTACCAAAATCAAATTTACCTCCAGGTACATTATAAAGATGTATGGCTTTCTTTCCTTCAGGTAGTGCAGTTACTCTATATGTTAATTCACCACCAATAAGTCTTCGTTTTAAATTTATGTCTTGCATTCTAAGTAAAATGTCAAAAGCGGGTGTTATCATGTAGTTACCCGTTTGTCCCATTTGTGAAAAACCAGCACCACCACCTAAACCTACACCACCCATACCACCAAATCCACCCATAAATGGGTCGAAAAAGGCCGCGTCTAATTCTGCTCGTGAAAACCATAATAGTTCATTTAATTCTCTACCTGCAGGTACTTCATAAATTTGTTGATTTGTTTTTAAGTCAATATAGTCTTTTTTAAGTACTGAGTCCCCACCGGCTTGAAGTCCGACTATTTTGGAGTAAGAATAAGTGTATTGAGTTTCCCAATCTAATGAACGAGTAGTGAATGCTCTAGTAACTGATTGTTCATCTAAGTTCATGCCGTACAGTGATGTCCATTGAGACTCTATTAACCAATCGTTTACATATTGTGCATAATCTTGAATAGATAGCTCTAATAAAGAGTCCATCATTTCATCTTCTATTTCAATACTACGTATTGGAGCACCTAATAGGTGTTTTACACGAGTATATAGTTTTGTTCTTTGAGGTTCAATTATTACTGACATATGTATGTTTTCTTAATAAATATTCAGAAAACTACATTTCTTTAATTAATATATTGTGATGACTCGTTAAAAACGTATCTTCCGTTAACTATTTTAGTATTTTTATTCTCAAAAACTTCAGTACCTAACTTATCACTATGAAAAACTAAATAATCCGTTTTATAGGGTTTAACGTTTCCTGTACCGTAAACAATAACTTTACCGTCTTTTTTATTAATGCGATTAAATGGTTTAATTTGTATTGTTTTAGTACCTTCAGGTAATGTAACAACGGCATCTATACCTTTAATCATATCATCCACATCACCTAGTTCCCCAACTTTTTTGACATCAGAAGTATTAAATATTTTTTTTAAACTTACAACCGCATCAACTTCTCTTTTATCTCCAAACTTATTTGTTTTATCTAAACCAGACATTAGAGTTTTAAATGTTGGTGATTCCGCGTTAAAAATAGAATACCTTAGTTCTATCAAATATTTGTTAAGTCTATCGACTTCTATTAATTGTTGTTTGTTATTTTTATCATTAAAATTAATTGCGTCAATACCATATTTTCTTAAGTATTTATTAGTGTCCGATACTAAAGTACAGAACGCAGTATAGTTAGTATTTAATTTATTAATTACTGAACGACCATTTTGTTCGTAATCATAAATCCCTGACATTTGACCTTTAGAGTATTTGTTTTTTTCATACCAGTATTCTGAAAATACTTCTTTTAGTATATCCATTATCGTATACATAAAACGTTTTTTTATCTCAGGATTAGTATTAAATAATCTGCGGTACGTCTGTACTTGATTTCTATTACATCCTGCACTCGCACCTTCAGAAATAATACTTTTAACTATCTTCGTTTCAGTTAGTTTTTTTGATGTTTGATTTAAATATAATTCATTAACATAATCCCAATTGATTATTGTCCAAAAATTTCTAACATATTCATCTCTCTTATTACGGTATTTCAAGTAATAAGCATGTTCCCATGTATCTAAACACAATAATGGGTATCCACCATTTTTAACCACATTCATTAATGGGTTGTCTTGATTTGGGGTGGACATTATTTTTAATTTACCATTCTTAGTTAAGACTAACCAAGTCCATCCTGAACCAAAGTTTTTTATTGCCTCATTACTAAATATTTTTTTGAATTTAGGAAAATTACCAAAATCCTTAATTATTTTGTCATAAATTTCACCTTGAGCTCTTTGTTTTTTGGGTGACATTATTTTCCAAAAAAGTGCGTGGTTGAATGCTCCGCCCGCATTGTCTCTAATTGTTTTATTGTATCGTGAAATACCTCTTATTAATTGTTCTAATTCAATGTTACCGTCAACTCTACTCGACAATGCATTATTTAATTTCTTAACGTATCCTTTATAATGTTTGTTATAGTGAGTATCCATAGTTTCTGAATCTATAAATCTCTCTAAGGCAGAATAAGAGTACGGTAATGTTTCTATACCAATTTTTTTCATTTCTGTTAAAATTTGTTTGGGAGTGTGCGAGATATTAACGTTAACTTCTGTTAACTTTTCTCGGCTATTAATTTTATGTTCAATCGTTGAGATTTTATTTATTAATCTTTTGAACTTCATTTATTTTTTTATTATAAATAATGGTTAATTATAATTTTTTATCTTCTAACTGATATTTCATTAATAATTTGTTCCATTATGTCCCCTCTCTCCTCATTATCACCCATAACCGTTTCAAAAATATTTTTCTTATTAGATAAAATATCATATATGATACCTTCTATTGAGTTTTCAAAAATTGGGTAGAATACAGAAACATTAGATTTTTGTCCGTATCTATACGCTCTGTCTTCGGCTTGTGAATGGTCAGAAGGAACAAATGATAAATCATTCATAACTACTGCCTCTGCTGCGGTAAGAGTTATACCAACACCTGCAGCTTTTAAGTTACCAACAAAAACTTTTATTTTATCATTTTCTTGAAATTGGTCTACAGAGTTTTGACGAGCAACTTTACTCATCTTACCGTCTAATTTAACTGCCTTTTTACCAAAGTGGTCCGCAATTCTATTTAGTGTGTCAGTAAAGTTGGTAAAGACAATTACTTTCTTTCCTTGTTCAATAATGTTTTCAACTAACTCACAAGTTTCTTTTATTTTATTTTCGGCAATTATTTGTCTGACTTTCATTAACATAGAAAATTGTACGGTTAATGATTTTTTCTCCCTATCATCCTCCATCCAATCGTAGTATTCACCCATAAGTGCCATATACTCTTTAGATTTTAAATTTAAATAAACGGGAGTGATAATCTTATCAGGTAAATCTAAAATATCCTGTTTTAATCTTCTAAGAACATGAGTTTTGGTTCTATCTCTTAACTCTAATAAGTTAGACGCCCCATTTACGTTCCACACTTTACGATTACCCACATTAAATTGATAACCTTCGCAGTACCTAATTACGTACGCCATCCAATTATAAGCTACAGGTGATTCTACTAAATTTAATAAATTATAATAATTAATTGGTCTTGATGTCATTGGAGTACCCGTTAGTAACCATACCTTACCTATTGAATTTATTATGTCGTTAATTAATTTAGTTCTTTTTGCTTGAACGTTTTGAATGTAATGTGCTTCATCGACAACAACTAAATCAAACCCTTCTTGCAATATTATTGATTCTTCTTTGTTTTTTATATCATGAAAATTCTTTAATATGTCATAGTTAATAATAACAAAATCAGCACTTTCCCATTTCTTACCTTCGACTATTGATATGCTTTTTTCGGTATAATTTTGAATTTCACGTTTCCAATTAATTTTTAAAGATGCTGGACAAACAATTAATACTCTTTCGGCTCCCGACTCTAAAGCAGCAATGACGGTTGAGGTAGTCTTACCTAACCCCATATCATCAGCTAAGATATATTTCTTATGACTCGCTAATTTTTCAATAGATTCTATTTGATGTTCTAAAGGAGGTCTATGAGAGTATTTAGTATAATCTATTTGAACCTTTTCAATTTCCTGTGATTTTATTAGCGCAACACGAGGTAACCAAAATGAATGTAATTTTTCATTTTCAAATATTTTACCCCATATGTGAAAAGATTTATCTTTTTCGACCAAAAGTTTTTCAATGTAAACTTTTTCAGGTACTTTCGTTAGAAGTTTATCTTCCATCATCTTCTTACCGAAGTAACTATCTAAGTCCACCCACTTTCTGGCTATTTTAGGGACTAACTCATGATAACTATTGATGTAGTCGGCTTGAGCCCTTGTTAATTTAAAATGTTTTTGTTCTTTAAATTTTTTTTGAATAGATTGTATATAATTATTGAACCCATCGTATACTTCTAATGTACGTTGCGCCCTAACTTCAGGTATCTTAGATAATTTATCTTTATTACTTTCCATAATCTAATATTTATAATATAACTATAAACTAACTATTTATCAATATATGAGTAATAGAAAGATACCAATAACGCGTTTAGAAAAGTTTTTCGGTTCCGAGGATTTTGGATTAGAACAAAATATGGGTCGTGAATGGCTTGAAGGTGATATGCATTTCACCGTTGTTCTATATAAGGTCGATAGACAAAAAACTAAAACCGATGATGTGTATGGAGAATCTTTAGAGGACGGAATACAGTTTTTACCTCCTGTTGAATTTAAAGGATACGTAACTATCGAGACACCTGAAAATCAAAATTATTCTAACGCTAATTTATCACAATTAGAACCAGGTAACTTAAAGGTTGGTGTTTACCAAGACGCGTTAGACGAGTTAAATATTGACATCGATTATGGCGATTATTTAGGTTATTATGAAACTGAGGACCGAGTAAGGTATTACTCTGTTGTTAATGATGGTCGTGTTGTTAGCGACAATAAACATACTTATGGTGGGTATAAACCATTTTACCGAAGTATAATTGCGGCACCTGTTAATGACGGGGAATTTAGAGGAATATGAAAAAATTACTAAAAGAAATAAATTTTATTAAAACCCGTATGTCACATATGTGTGAAGGTATTGAAGGTGAAAAAGTTGTGTGTGATGATTGTGGGTGGTCTTGGGATTTAAGTGACGGTGGCCACGACCCGTATATCTGTCATAAATGTGGTAACGATAATCAAGAAGTTAATTATATAGGTAAAAAAGTTATGGTATACTATAACTTACATAAACACACATTTTCAGTATCATATAAAAATAAAATTGTAATGTATGCCGATTATGTTAAATTAAAAGATGTTGAATTTAGAGTACGACAAGGAGGTAAAGAAAAAGTAAGAGATGAAATGAGAAAAAATGTACATGCCTTTGTGATTGGAACTTTAATGGATTTTTGTACGTTTCCGTGTGAAAACTTACCTGATGAGCCAAATGAGAATGTGATAACGTATAATCCGTATAAGTATGACTCATTCGTTAGAAAAGACGGTGAGGAACCAATTTACAATGCTAACGAGGTTGAAATGATTAATTCTAAGAATAAAGTATTTTTTATAAGTGAAACTGTAAAATAATGGGACTACCTAAAAATGTAAAAAAATATTTACCTTTAACTCCTGATAAAATTTTACATCAGAGAAGAGAGGAATTACTTGAACAAATTCAAGAAGACGGAACCTATTTACCAAAATCCATTTTACATGCAGATTTAGATAGGGGTATGTTAGATTTTGTTAGAGACGAATTAGGTATTTCAGTGAACGGTAAGAATATAAAAAACATAGATTTAATTATAACCACACAAAATTGGGCTCAATTTACAGAAACTTGGAATTTTCAGGATTTAGATAAAAATATTAAACCCCCTTTTGTTGCCACGGTTAGAAACCCCGATGTTAAGTTTGGGACAAATCCATCATTACAGTATACAATACCAAATAGAAGACAATTCTATTACGCTAAAGTACCAACGTGGGACGGACAAAGAAAAGGAATGGACATATATAAAATACCTCAACCCGTTCCTGTAGATATTACTTACAATGTAAAAATATTCTGTAATAGAATGAGAGAGTTAAATGACTTTAATAAAAAGGTATTACAGAAATTTTCATCTAGGCAGGCATATACAGAAATAAAAGGTCACTACATACCAATGATATTAAACAGTTCATCTGACGAATCTGTTTTAGAACTTGAGAAAAGAAAATACTACGTACAAAACTACGAATTCTTAATGATGGGATTCTTATTAGATGAAGAAGAGTTTGAGGTATCTCCCGCAATATCTAGAACCGCAACTATATTTGAGGTTGATTTACTTAATACTGGTAAGAGAGTTGAGAAATTACCTTCAAATCCAAGTGATTTTGATTTAGACATTATTTTTGTTAGCGGTTTAGAATCTTTAACTGAAACTTACAGATATGAAATTGATTTAACAATCTTAGAAACGTCTAATGTAGATAGTTACTCTGTTTATATTAATGATAACTATATTGGTGATGATATTACAACGATAAAGGTTTCAACTAACGATGTGATTAAGATTGATGTCGTTAAAATAGATATAACCAAGCAGTCAGTATTAAAATCTAAAGCAAGACTTTTATAATTACTCTCCGTAGATATCTCTAACTTCTTTACAATTATCCTCAATTAATTTTTCTAAGAATTTATAAATCTTTAAACCGTGTTTTTCGCAGTACAGTTTTAAAGTCTTATGTGACTCAGGTGAAATTTTTATGTTTTTTATTTTACTCATCCATGTTTTTTTAAAAAGTAGAAAAAAGGTAGAATTTTTTCCTACTCTATATAAATATACTCTTTATGTAATAGTTTTTTCATCTTTTTGCTAATATTTATCTATAAATAAAAACTTAAGAAAAAAATTACACAATGGCGACATCTAACAAAGTATTCGTATCTCCGGGTGTTTATACATCAGAAAGAGATTTAAGTTTTGTAGCACAAAGTGTAGGAGTAACAACTCTTGGGTTAGTAGGTGAAACAATTTCGGGACCAGCATTCGAGCCGATTTTCATTACTAATTACGATGAGTTCCAATCCTATTTTGGTGGTACAAATCCAACTAAATTTGTAAATACTCAGATACCTAAGTATGAGGCAGCTTACATAGCTAAGTCTTATCTACAACAATCAAATCAATTGTTTGTAACAAGGGTACTTGGATTATCAGGGTATGACGCAGGACCTTCATGGTCAATAACAACTATCGGTAACTTAGATAGTTCAGGAACAACCGCAACGGGACAAACTGGACCATTTACAGTCTCATTCTCCGGAGTTTCAGGAACACCCGCAAGTGTGGCTATCACCAATTATGGTGGTCTACCCGCTTCAATTCAAGGTGTGATAACAGATTCATATACAACATATACGGGAGGAGTATCAACTTTACAATCAGATATGGAAGGTTATTTCTATTCTGAGATTGTAGACAACGCAAATTCAGGACAAACTTCCTATTTTTGGGGAGCGGTTGATTCGACCACATACGATAATATTACAGGGGTAACTAGTACACCTAATTACGTAACTAATGTAAATGTTTTAGGTGTTGAAAATGTACAGTTTGAATCGATGGATTTAACTGACTCAGTAAACGACCCATGGTATTACGCATTATTTACAGAATCTAATGGTGTTTATAATGGTACAGGTTTCGGCTTTGGTGTAACCACGTTAGTAAATACGGTTGGTCTCGAATATCAAGGGACCGCTCAAGTTTACGTAACTAATTATACGGGCACACCATATAATGATTATCATGATGTGGTAGTAGCTACTTTACGTTCACGAGGTATCGATACATATACCAATGATGATGGTCCAGTATATGAGGTATCGGGATTAACTGCGGTTACTATGGATTGTACGGGAAATTACTCGGACGTTAATACTAACCCTTTCTCTACATTTGGACTTTCAGCAACAACTGCTGATGGAGATAACTTCTTTTTCCAAACATCCTTTAACGTATCTAATTCAAATTACTTATCAAAGGTATTTGGAAAATCGAATTTTGCAAAACCAAAATCCGAAGTACCTTTATTCGTAGAAGAAGAATATTATAACTTATTAAATACAGGTTATAGATTAGGTCGTGTTCGTGGTTTGAATTGTGTACTAACTGATTTACCAAGTGCTAGACAAGATTTAGCAACTAATACAAGTATTGGTTGGTATTTAGAACAATACCAAACACCCGAAACACCTTACTTAGTCTCAGAACTAAGGGGTAATCAAGTTTATAATATGTTTAAAGTTATAACCATATCTGATGGTAATAGTGCAAACAGAGAAGTTAAAGTATCAATTATGAATATCTCATTTAATAATGGGACGTTTGATGTTGTAGTACGTGATTTCTTCGATACAGATGCAAATCCTGTAGTTTTAGAGAAATTCACTAACTGTACAATGGATATCAACCAAAATAGTTTTGTGGCTAAGAAAATTGGTACATCTAATGGTGAGTTTGAATTAAGGTCAAGATTTATAATGTTAGAAATGAATGAAGACGCACCTATGGATTCACTACCTTGTGGGTTTAGAGGATATCAAACTAGACAGTATTCAGGAGTTAAATCACCATTCTTAGAATATAAAACAAAATATGACACACCGGGTGAAGTTATTTGGAACCCACCATTTGGTGCGGCTTCAGGTACAGACAATGAAACAAGAAGTTCAGGTGATAGAGTAAGAAGAACATACTTAGGTGTTTCTAACACCGCAGGTATAGATGCGGATTTCTTATCATATAAAGGAAAACAAAATCCTACTAATTTAGCAACCGCTACTGATTCACAACCATGGTCTTACCTTACTAAAGGTTACCATATGGATTCAGGAGCAACTGTTATTACGATTTCTTCTAATTATACCACATCAGGTGAAACTGCGTTTGAGACTAGTGATTCCGCATTTAACTCATCTATACCTGAGAGTAACCCACTTTATAAGTTAAACGCACGTAAATTTACAGTCGTACCATCAGGTGGTTTCGATGGTTGGGATATATATAGAGAATATAGAACTAACGGAGATAGATACCAATTAGGAGCTGCAGGTTTTAGAAAAGGTGCGGCACCTTCAATAAATTATCCAACCGCAACAGGGTGGGGAGCGTTTAAACAAATTGTTGGACCAGACCAATTGACTTGGGCTAACACCGATTATTATGCTTACTTATGGGGTCAATATACTTTCAATAATCCTGAAGCGGTTAATATTAATGTGTTTACCACAACAGGTATTGATTATGTAAATAATTCAAACTTAGTTGAGTCGGCAATTGATATGGTTGAACAGGATAGAGCGGATTCGGTTTATATTTGTACAACACCTGATTATAATATGTTTACACCTTCTTTAGGGAATTTTGATACGGACTTCATTTATCCTGAAGAGGCGGTAGATAATTTAGAGGATACAGGAATTGACTCTAACTACACCGCAACTTATTACCCATGGATTCTTACAAGGGATACGGTTAATAATACACAGATTTATCTTCCACCAACAGGTGAGGTTGTTAGAAATTTAGCATTAACAGATAATATTGCTTTCCCATGGTTCGCATCAGCGGGTTACACGAGAGGTTTAGTTAATTCTGTAAAAGCACGTAAAAAACTAACACAAGAAGATAGAGACACACTTTATCAAGGTAGATTAAACCCAATAGCAACCTTCTCTGATGTCGGTACAGTTATTTGGGGTAACAAAACTTTACAGATTAAAGAATCTGCACTTGATAGAATAAATGTTAGAAGATTATTACTACAAGCACGTAAGTTAATTTCGGCAGTAGCGGTAAGATTGTTATTCGAACAAAACGATGAACAAGTTAGACAAGAGTTCTTAGACTCAGTTAATCCTATCTTAGATAGTATTAGAAGAGATAGAGGTTTGATTGACTTTAGAGTTACAGTTTCAAACACACCTGAAGATTTAGACTCTAATACGTTAACAGGTAAAATTTACTTGAAACCAACAAGAGCACTTGAATTTATAGATATTGAATTCTTGATAACTCCTACAGGAGCATCTTTTGAAGATATTTAATAACTAACTATATTTATATTAAGGAGGAGGGTTAATTCCCTCCTCTTAGCCAATTAAACGTTTAAACAAAAATAAAATGGAATTCAAGAAAAAAACACTTAACGAGTCGTTAAACGTAAAGTCTGACGGAAAAAAGTCTTTTTCTAAAAAACCTCAGAATATTGTTATATCTGAGTCACAATTAGAAAGACTAATGGTAAAAATTAATAAGAAAAACTAAGTAGAAAGATGAGTTTAAAGAAGGTTATTAGAGAATTTTATCACGAAAAAAAATTACAAGAAGGGTTTGACCCTGAAGGTAATCCCGATTTAAAGTATTATGCTTTTGATTGGGATGATAATATTGCGACTATGCCGACACAAATCATACTTTTGTCCGATGAGGACGAGGAGGTGGGAATGTCAACAGAAGACTTCGCCGACTATCGAGGTATGATTGGTAAAGAACCTTTTGAATATAAGGGTAAAATGATTGTAGGGTATGCCGATGACCCTTACAGAAATTTCGGAGTTAAGGGTGATAACGCCTTTATAGTGGACTCCCTATTAGCAAAACCAGGTCCATCGTGGAATGATTTTGTTGAAGCGATAAACGGGGGGTCAATTTTTTCAATAATCACTGCAAGAGGTCACACACCATCGGTATTACGTGAAGCGATTTATAATATGATTGTGACTAACCATAACGGTATTAGCAAGGAGTCTTTAATTGACAATCTTAAAAAGTATCGTAATATGTCGGGTGACGAGGAAAAGGATTCGTCCGTAATGATTAATGATTATTTGGATTTAAATAAATACCATCCTGTAACATATGGTGAAGGTAACGCTGCTGACCCTGAAGAGGGTAAAATTAAAGCTTTAAGGAGTTTTATTGCGTATGTGAAAGAAATGAGTGAAAGAATTGGTAAAAAAGCCTTTCTTAAAAATGATATAAAAAATAATTTCATACCTATGATTGGGTTTTCTGACGATGACCCAGGCAATGTAGAAAAGATTAAAGCATTTTTAGATAAAGAATATAAAGATAAACCAGTTAAAATGTATTTAACTAAAGGAGGAGATAAAAAAGAAGTATAATTATTATTATATTTTATTTGCTCTAGTAGATTACTGAAAAAAAAATAAAAGTAAATAGAAAAACTTTTAAACTGGATATTTATAATTAAATAAACTAAAGAAATATAAAACCAAAATACAATGGCAGACTTATTAATGAAAATGCCCGTTCCCTATGAACCAAAAAGGAAGAACCGATTTATACTATCGTTTCCATCTTCATTGGGTATTAATTCTTGGTATGTTGAGTCTACATCAAGACCTAACATCCAAATCGGGTCAACAGAGATTCCTTTTTTAAACACCTCTACATACGTAGCAGGTAGATTCGTGTGGAACACGATAAACGTTACATTCCGTGACCCAATTGGACCATCAGCGTCACAAGCGTTAATGGAGTGGGTTAGATTACATTCAGAGTCCGTAACAGGACGTATGGGATATGCTGCAGGTTATAAGAAAGACTTAGACCTAGAGATGTTAGACCCAACAGGTGTGGCGGTTGAAAAATGGATTCTACAAGGAACATTTTTAACTGATGTTAATTTCGATAGTTTAGGATATAGTGATGATGCGTTAGCTACTATTACAGCTACATTACGTCCTGATAGATGTATTTTGGTATACTAATATAAAACAAGTATTGATAATAAACCAATCAATTGTATATTTAAAACCATAGAGGTCATTGAACTTCTATGGTTTTTTATTTAAATAAACTATTATGGACCAAGGAAAACAATACGGACAAGCAAATATGAATTTACCACACGATGTGGTACCATTACCATCGCAAGGTATTTTTTACACTAATAAGAAAAAATCACTTAAAGTCGGTTATTTAACCGCTCAGGATGAAAACTTATTATTATCTAATTCAGGAAGTAAAAACTTAGTGATGACATTACTAAAAAATAAAATTTACGAACCTGATTTTAATGTTAACGAATTATTAGATGGGGACGCCGAGGCTGTATTAATATTTTTAAGAAATACTGCGTTTGGTTCTGACTATAACTTTGTATTAA
>Ga0228620_1001044_pt1 | contig 12306 bp, 17 predicted proteins | sample 23DmetaG_FD_186030 | JGI IMG/M metagenome (GOLD analysis project Ga0228620, IMG submission 186030) | Seawater microbial communities from Monterey Bay, California, United States - 23D | ecosystem: Environmental > Aquatic > Marine > Coastal | place: USA: California | collected 2016-10-06 | reverse complement strand
ATTATGTATAATTTGTTTGTTTTTGCGATAATTTTCCTTACTATTTTTTAATTCTCGAAGACGATTATTTAGTGTCTTTATATTCTTTGTAAATTGAGTCGTCCACATTTCCATTAATCTATTAAACTAATTAAAATATCAATCAATTTTATTTTATTATATGTTTATGTGTTTATGTGTTTATATGTTTATATGTTTATATTACTTGAATAAGAAATATATAAATTTTTTCTAACAAATATAGATCTAAAATGTTTATTTATATCTTGTAATGAAATTTTATTTATTAATTTTAAAATTTGATTAATAGAAACTAATTTATTTGTATTAATATAATTTTTAATTACAATATCACTAATCATAATTGAATTATCTTTTATTAAATTATATGATAATATCATTTTATTTTTTGCAGAATTAATATCATTAATAGTAAAACCATTTTTATGTATTTTATTAATTTCTAATAATAATAATTTTGTTAATTCTTTTATATTTGTATGGTCTGTATTTGTTTCTATATTAAATATTCCTTTATATTTATATAAATCACAAAAAGATCCAATACCATATATTAAATTATGTTTATTTCTTAAAACTTTATATAATTTAGAATATAATCCATGGGTTAACATACTATCAATAAATTCTAAAGCAATTTGATTATATAATGAATATCCGTCTGTTCTATATGAAATTATTATATAACTTTTATCTCGGTAAATTTTTTTATTATAAATATTATCAATTATTTCTAATTTATTATTGTAAATTTCTTTAGGAAATTTTGTTTTTTGTAATGAATAAACATTATTATTAAATAATAATTCAATAAATTTTTGATATTTTGATATATTCATATTTGAACATGTAATTATACTAATTAAATTAGATTTATAATATTTATTAATATATTCTAGTATTTCTTTTTTACCAATATTTTTAATACTATGTTCAGTTCCAATCACTGATTTAGATAAATTATCATCTTTAAATACTTTAGAATATGTATTTTCATATAATAAAGATAATATATCATCACGAGTATTATAATACTCTTGTAAAATTATTTCACGTTCTTTTACTATATTACATTCATCAAATAAATTTTCATATAACATACTATATATAATATATACTGCTTCTTTCCAATATTTATTTATACATTGAATATAAAAATCAGTATTTTCTAATCCGGTTGAAGCATTATATAAAAATCCATATTTATCTAATTTTTCTAATACATTTTTAATTTTTTTAGTATTATTAAAAAATATATGTTCAACATAATGAGAAACTCCTGAATTTTCTTTTGTTTCATATTTTGATCCAATATTTATATTTAATGTTATTGTAAATATATTTTGTTCTGTATTTTTTACATGAATATATGTAGTTTTATTATCAAATATTTTTTTTTTAATTATCATAATAAATAACTATACTATATTATGTAAAAAAAATATATATATATATATGTAGTATAATTTTATATTAATATATTATATAAAATATAAATAATGACTGATGCTTTTACACCTCAATATGAATTAGAAAGTAAAACATTAAATCCCTTTGATATATCACAATTTAGACAATTTTTATATGAAAATAAAATTATTCTTGTAGGTGTTGGTATTGTTCTTTCTGGGTATTTAAAAGATTTATTAGATTCATTTTATAAAACTCTTGTAACTCCATTATTTATAAAAGATAATAATGAAAATATTTTTCAACAATATATTGATAAATCATTTACATTAGGAGGACGCACATTTAAATATGGTGAATTTTTATTTAATTTACTTAAATTTATTGTTACATTATATATTATGTTTTTGTTTGGTAGATTTACTAGTGATTTAATCAATTAACTAGTGATTTAATCAATTAACTAGTGATTTAATCAATTAACTAGTGATTTAATCAATTAACTAGTGATTTAATCAATTAACTAGTGATTTAATCAATTAACTAGTGATTATTTTATATTAAAAAAAATATATTTAAATAATTATGGATAATAGCCTAGAAATGCTCATATGTGCAAATTAGGGTACCGAGAGTCAAGAGGTTGTAGGTATTGTTGGCTGGGACTGTTGCCTCCTCCTTTGCCTTCTTGGTAGCTGCTACCTCTGCCTTCCACTTTTCCTTTTCGACTGATAACTTTGCATTTGCTGCCTCTATCAGCTCTATTTGATATTGTTCACGAGTTTGGTTGTTCACTGTATCAAACATACGTATTAGAGAGTCATCGGAGAGATTAGGGCTGATCTACTTTAGTATTTTTATATTCCTCACCTTCTCCGACACCCTCTCCCTTAGCACTATCTTATACCCCAGCATACGCTTAAAATTCCTATTCATTGCTCTCATCTTAAAAATATAGTAACAACAAAATTAATTTTTTTTGGTGTAATTTAAATGTCGAAAAAAGTCAAAAAAAATAATTATAATTATTATATTCTACCAACAGTAGTAGCCATAAGGGTCGCACTGTGGGGAACAAGGACCATATTCGCTGCAGAAACACCATGATGGCTGCTCTCCTACGGACTGCTCTGCTACGGACTGCTCTGCTACGGACTGCTCTCCTACGGACTGCTCTGCTACGGACTGCTCTGCTACGGACTGCTCTCCTACGGACTGCTCTGCTAAGTTTAACTCATCACGTAGCTGTGATGCTGCCATCTTCTTCTCTCCTACGGACTGCTCTGCTACGGACTTCTCTGCTAAGTTTAGAGCATAATGTAGCTGTGATGCTTCCATCTTCTTCTCTACTAACATGCTCTTCTCTGTTGTTGTGTTTTCTTTATTTATTTAATATAATCAATTTTATATTTATTGTGTATTTTACTATCGAAAAAAGTCAAAAAAAATTAAATAATTATAAAATATATTATTGTTCAAGTGATTGACGTGCTAATTTATCAGCCCAACGATTTCCTGTACTAAGAGGGTCTTTTTTTGTTGTATGAGCTTTAACTTTTGCAAGTTTTACAATACTGCCATATTTTTTAAATAATGTGTAAATTACTTGTACTAATTCTTTATTTGGTATATTATCTACCCATTTTTTTTTTGCTTGTTTATCACCATATGTAGTTGCACATAAAATACAATATTTTGAATCTGTATAAATTAATAAATTAATTTTATTATTAATAATTTTAAATTTTAATATTTTAAATACTTCTATAATTGCTAATAATTCTGCTGTATTATTAGTTTGTTTCCCAGTAATTCTTTTACTAACATTTCTATCGTCGTCAATACCAAAAAATATTCCTATTCCCGCACATGCATTTTTATATCCATTATTAATACACGAACCATCTGTAAATACAGTAATATCTTCTTTAGATATTTGGGGTTCTTTAACTGTGAAATAATTATCAATTGTATTCATTATATTATATATATATATTAACTATGATAGAATCAATTTTAAAATTGATTATAAAAATTAAATTATAATTTAAATTATAATCATAATAATTATGTAAATGGATTCAACAAAAAAAAGAAAAAGTATAATAAATAATTCTACTAAAACTACTAAAACTACTAAAACTACTAAAAATATAAAAAAAGATACGGATGATGTTATATCTAGATTAAGTAATTTATCTATTTCGACTGATTTAATTAAATATAATAAAAAAACAAAAAAAGATACTGGTGATGTTATATCTAGATTAAGTAATTTATCTATTTCGACTGATTTAATTAAATATAATAAAAAAACAAAAAAACGATGGTTAAAATTATATAAAAAAATTAGATATAAAATATATTTATTTTACAGTAGATATATGTCTAGCTATTATAGAGATTATATTGAACAAAGATATAATGTATTATTAAAAATACCTACATACGATTAAATATTTTTGTTTATTCTATTTTTTAATTATTTATATATATATATATACAATTTAATAAGGTTTTAAATATTTTTTATTTAATATACGAATACATATTAATATCCATCTACGCTGAATGCAATCTTTCATATCCCATCTTAATTTATTAAAAATAATTAATAATTTTATATAATTAGTTTGATCAATAACAGAACATGTATTTTTAAACATAATTAATATATATTATTTTAATAAAATATATTAAATATATTAAATATATTTTATTAAAATAATATATATATATTATTTATATAATGAATAATACAGGTTGTTTATCTATAAATGATTTATATAATTTTTGTTGTTTAAAAACTCAAATATATCGTTCTAATTTTGAAAATCATTGTAGAATTATAAAAAATAATATTATTGAATATATAAATGGATGTTATGAAACTAAAATGGTAGATAATGCTATAAATGGATATAATTATTCTATTTTGTATGAAGGAGAAATACCTTATATTATTATAAAAGAATTAAAAGAAGAATTATGTGATTATTTTAATAATTTTAAAATAAAAGTAAATAAAATAGAACCTGGATTAATTGATAAAATATTAAATAAACATGATATATATCAAATTATAATTATATGGGAAAAAGAATCAATTGATTCTAATAATATATTAGAAACCATCAATAATAATGATACAAATATAAGTATATCAGATAATAATGAAGAAATAAAATTATTTATTAATGATACTAATAATTTTTTTAATAATAATAATAATAGTGAAGATGAAGATGATGATATAATTCATATAAATTCAGAAGATTTTGAAAATATTTTATAAATAATTAAAAATTGATTTAAATAATAATTTATTATATATATATAATAAATCATGTTTCAAGATATTGAAATTTTTCACAAATGTATTAAAAATGTAGTTGGTAAAAATGGATTATTAGAAAAACGTAATTTTAAAGTACCATCTGAATTAAAAAAAATAAGTTTAATAGATTTAGAGAAATATAATAAAGAACCTTATTATTCAATTATTGTTGAAAATAAAAGTAAAAATATAGAAAAACATGATAATATTAATACAGATGATAATTTACTAGAAGAAATATCTAATATATCAATTAATGATTATAAAAAAATTTATATAATATTTGTATTTGATATTACATTATTTAAAACAAAAAAAAAATTAAATGAATATAATAAATATATAGATAATATTAAAAATAAAGAAAATACTGATTTAGTATTAGTATATACTAATAGTGTAAAAAGTATGAATTATAATTATACCTTATCAAAAGGATTTATGGATAATTATAATTTTAATAATTATCATGTTATTAATTATAAATTATTATATATTAATATTACAAATCATATATTTGTACCAAAGCATGAAATAATTTCAGAACAAGAAAAAGAAGATCTAATTAATCAATATTATTTAAAAAATTTACATGATTTATCGTGTATTAGTTATCAAGATCCTCAAATAATTTTTATCGGTGGTAAAATAAATGATGTTATTAAAATTACTAGATTATCTGATACTGCTGAAACAAGCATAATTTATAAATTAGTGACTGATAGAATAATTATTAAATAATTATTATATATTTATTTCAATAATTTTTAAATATTTATAAAACATCTGAATTTATAAAACATCTGAATTTATAAAACATCTGAATTTATATTAATATCTTCCATTAAAATATAATTATAATCATCTCGAGAAGTATATTCTTCATTTGATTTTTTTTTTAAACAGCAACAAAAACGGGATATTAATACACATCCAATAGATATTGAACCTAATATATAATATAATTCTTGTATCATTTAAATACTGATATATAATTTATATTATTTATATTTTTTAAATTTATGTATGTATTATATAATTATTTAAATTATAGTTATTTATTATTATTTTATTATTATACAATATATATTTATGGATATAATAATAATAATATTAATCACAATATGTTTATTATATTATTATAATAAGCAAAATATAGAAACATTTATTAATAAAAATAATACTGCAATAATATATCAAACCCATTATTTTTCAGATAAAATAAAAGCAAATATTTTAAAATTAAAAAAAGATATTAATAATTTAAATTATGATTTGTGGGTATTTTATGATAATAAAAAAAATGATTTTAATATTTATAAAGAATGGTTTAAACAAAATGAAATTAAATATTATTTATATACAAAAGAAGATTGTTTAAAATATTATAGTACTTATGCATATAATGAATATAGTGGTATATATAATGCACCTGCAAAACCTATTATTCCAATATTTAATTTAAAATATAATTACGATTATATTTGGTGTATTGAATATGATGTTATATATTTAGGGGATTGGAATGATATTTTTAATTATTATAATTTAAATAAATCTGATGTAATTACTAAAATAGAATCAAATGGGTTACAAAATCTTAATAAATCTTGGATACATTGGAAGAATTGTAATATATGTACTGATAATAAATTAAATGCACATATATTTTTACCTGTAATTAGATATAGTAAAAAAATATTACAATTAATTATGAAATATTTACAAAATAATAAAACAGGACATCATGAAGCTTTAATAGGTACTATTTGTAATAAAGAAAAAAATTGTAAATTAGAAGATATTAATCCAAACTTTTTTGGAATATATAAATTTAATCCGATTATAAGTTATAATAAATTAATTGATTTACCTCATAATAAATTATATCATCCTGTAAAAGAATTAACTGTTACTCGACAAGTAAAATAATATATATATATATATATATATATATATTATGCCAATTACATTAATAATAATGTTATTATTAACATTATTCAATATTAATAACTGGGATATTAGTTTATTATTTGGTTTAGTTATAAGTGCTTGTATATTAGGAATATATACATCAATTGTATATTTTGAACAATTAAAAAATAAATATAAATTTTCTACATTAATGTTTATTTTATCAAATATATTATTACATATATGTCCGTTATTATATATTATGAATGTAAAAGTACATAACTTATTATATAGTTTATTATTTACTTTTAGTATAATAGTTTTATATTCTTATTTATTTCATAATAAAATTCATGAAATTTATGCATATATACCTACATATAATTTTTTATTATTTATAGTTATATCAATAATAAGTGTAATTTGTAATTATAATTTTATGAAATAATTACAAATTGTTTGTATTATTTTTATGTTGTATTTTTTTAATATTTTTTATGTTTTTACGTTTTATTTTTTAATATTTATTTATTTTAATATTTTTTTTATGTTTTTACGTTTTATTTTTTAATGTTTATTTATTTTAATATTTTTTAATGTTTATACGTTTTATTTTTTTTATTTTTAAAAATTGATTTATATAAAAATAAAAATATAATAATATATTAATACACAGATGACATCTATTCAAGAACCTTTAACTATTGCACCAACAAAAAAATATGCATTATTTCCAATTAATCCTGAATATCAAGATATTTGGGAATTATATAAACGTCAATGTTCATCAATGTGGATTCCAGAAGAAATGGATTTAGCAAAAGATCGCCATGATTTTGATAATAAATTAAATGATAATGAACGATTTTTTATAAAACATATTTTAGCATTTTTTGCAGTTAGTGATGGTATTGTTAATGAAAATATTAATACAAATTATTTAAAAGAAATACAAATTCCAGAAGTACAAACTTGTTTAGAATTTCAAGTTATGATGGAAAATATTCATAATGAAACATATTCTTTATTAATTGATACTTATATTAAAAATGAAGATGAGAAAACACAATTATTAAATGCAATTGAACATTTTCCAATTATTAAACAAAAAACTGATTGGATTTTAAAACATATTAATGAAAATATGACATTAGCAAGACGTTTAATTATATTTTCAATAGTTGAAGGGGTTATGTTTAGTGGAGCATTTTGTGCAATTTACTGGTTAAAAAAAAGAAATTTAATGGAAGGTCTTTGTTTCTCCAATGAATTAATTTCACGTGACGAATCAGAACATACAAAAGTTGCAGTAACTTTATATCATAAAATAGTTAATAAACTATTACAAGAAGAAGTATATGATATTTTTAGAGAAGCGGTTAAAATTGAACAAGAATTTATTTGTAATTCAATTCCATGTAATCTTTTAGGTATGAATTCTGAAATGATGGGAAAATATATTGAATTTGTTGCTGATCGTTTATTAGAACAATTAGGTTACGAACCATTATATAAAATCGATAAAGACCCTACTGGCTTTATGGAATTAATTTCTCTAAGAATAAAAACTAATTTCTTTGAAAAGCGAGTAAGTTCTTATAGTAAAGCAAATAGTAATGCATCTGATCCAACTGAATTAGAATTTAATACTGATTTAGATTTCTAAATTAAAAAAAATATATATTTTTTTTCATTCGGTCCCGTCGCGGGGCTGACCTACCGGATACACCAAGGGTGCACGGTTTTACTAATGTCTCCCTTTTTTTGCTCCTTTTCTCGCTTTTTTCGCTCCTTTTCTCGCTTTTCTCGCTCCTTTTCTCGATCACTTGACCGATCCGTCACATAAGAATTATTAAATACTAGGAATGGGAACATGATTGTATTAAAGTTAATTAAAAAAAAACAATTTTATTTTTAGTGTGTAATTTAAATGTAAAAAAAAGTTAAAAATATAATTAATTATTTTTTTAATATATTCTTAGTTCAGCTAATTCTAGACTAATTTCTCGAAATAGCCTAAAACCTTCCTTACGAACATTTCGACGTTGTCCTTTTGCCGATACATATCCTCCACTACATCGAATAGATGTCTTCTTCTGCTTCTTTGGTTTAATAGAAGGACGCATTCGTGTGTTACTATAAATATTTATATAGAAATCAATTTTTTTTTAGTGTGTAATTAAATGAAAAAAAAATTCTATTTTAAGGGTAAAAAGGTAACAAAGTCTCTCTTTTCTCATCTGTCATATTTTGATGTGGACAATCGAGGTTGCCACAATCGTCTATATGGTCATCTAATTCTGCCACACATTGGTTAAATACAGAAATAGGATAAACATAGCCATCCCACTCAACATCCTCACCATCAATCACGGTGTGCCCAATTTTAAATCGGGCACATACACACTTTTTCATCCACGTGTTGATGGCTCTTAGGGCTCTTTGGACTTCTTTGATATCTTCCCACATTAAGATTCCATAAATATTATTTATATAAAAATCAATTTTATTTTTGATGTGTATTTAAATGTAAAAAAAAATTAATTTTATATTTTATATAAATATTATTATAAATTTTAATATTTAAATTTTAATATTTAAATATTAAAAAAATTAATTTTATATTTTATATAAATATTATTATAAATTTTAATATTTAAATTTTAATATTTAAATATAATATTTAATTGCAATGAAGTATTAATAATATAATAAGAATCTAACATTTCAGTAGTATATATTTCATCAATATTATCATTTAATATAATATTATTTTTTTTTAATATAATATGTTCATTATCAAATATAATTAAAATAGTATATAAATTACAAATATTATATATATCTTCACTTGATGTTTTTATTTCAATTATATCATTTAATTTAAAATTAGTTGTATTTGTAAGATATAATGTTAAATTATCTTGATTATTATGTATTTTATTAATATTATTAATTATATCATTTATATATAAATTATTTCCAAGATTATATATATTCATTTGTATTTCAAAAGTTAAATTTTTTAAAATATTATTATATGAAATAATTGAATTATTTAGTGGTATATATATTAAATAATTATGTATTTCTTTATCTAATCTAAATAATATATTTGTTTCAAATTTATCAGTAGAATTTTCTAAATTTTTATACATATTATTTTTATAAATTTTTAAAATAATAGTAGGACTAATAAAATCAGATTTATTAATTATAATTTGATCTAATTCTATTTTAGATATATCATTAGATAAATCTAAAATATATTTATTATCTAATAACTTTTCTTCATAGTCAATAATATTACCTAATGGTTTATCTGAATTATATAAATTATTTATAACTGTACAATTTGTATTGGGAATCGTAGGATTATTTTCATATATAGGTACTCTAATTGTTTCCTGGTCTTCTTTTAAATATATATTATATTTAAATCTAGTAGTTGTATAATCTCTATTATAACTATTTAAAGAAATTATATTATTAAAATTATTATTTATAGTATTTACAATTGATTCATTTGAAAATGAAGAAGATTCTAATTGATTATTTACTTGCGATGTATTAATAATATCAATATTAGATTTAGAATATAAATTATCTAAATCTTCTTCAATAATATTTTCTTCAATAATATTTTCATCTATTGAATGTACAGTATTTATTTGTTGATTATTAATAATATCATTTATAATATTTTTATTTATTTCTTTAATATCTTCTGCATCATTTATTTCATATTTATTGTAATAAAATAAACATTTAGATTGTATTATATTTTGTAAATCATTTTTTAAAATATGATTTGGTATATGTTCTAAAATAATATCTTGTATAAGATCATAATTTTGTTGATTTAATAATATTTGTTCCATTATATATAATATTTTTTACTATAATTTTATATAATATATATATAATATGTGTATAATATAAAAGATTATTTTACACCTCTATTCAAAAGTAAAAATAAAAATGAAATACTTTTAAAAACAATAATAATTACAATAATACAATATAAATAATAAAAAAATAATAATAATAATAATAAATATATATAAATAGTACATTTTACCTCCTAAAATACACTAAAAATAACAAAAAAATACTATAAAAATATTAAATATATAAAATATATATATAAATATAATAATTATTAAAACTCTCTAATGCAAATGGGAATATATAGCAAAACCCTCAAGAGCAAATGAAAAACCCTCAAGAGCAACCGAAAAACCCTCAAGAGCAACCGAAATAATAATGAAAACTCTCAAGAGCAAATATTATGTATTATTTAGTATTAATAATTCTAATTTGCTTTCAGTTTCTTTAAATAAATTTATAATATAATTATAATTATATTTATATTCTTCAATAATATTTTGTTCAGAAGGTTTTAATTTATTATAAATATTATTACATTGTTGTTCTAAATATAAATATCTATTTTTTAATAATTTAGATACTTCTTCTTTTTTAATTCTATATTCCCATTTATTATTATTTAATACTTGTAAATAAGGTTGTTTTTTATTTAATATACGAATATTTTTATTTTCAGGATGTTCTGGATTAAAATGAATATCTTTAATACAATTTAATAATCCAGTTGATTTATTCATAATATAATTTTTAAAATCTGTGTCAGATAAATATGATAAGTTTTCTTCTCCATAATTATTTATAATAATATTATTAGTAGTATTATTATTATTTGTATTTGTATTATTAGTAGTATTATTAGTTATATTATTAATTTCTATATTAAATATTTTATTTTCTAATTCTTCTAATTTATTTTCAAAATTATTATTTTGTATTTCTAATATTGTATTTAATTTATTTTCAGAACATTTTTTTAGATGTCTATTTAAATTATCTTTCCTAGTAAATATACTATTACAATATTTACATTTATAATTACCTTCGTTATTATTATGAATACATTTATTTAAATGTTTATTATAATTATCTATTCTAGAATAATATTTAAAACAAGTAGGACATTGGTATTTATTTAATAAATTTTTTTTTAATAAAATATTATAAATTACTAGTAAATTAAAGATTATTGAAACTCTCAAGTGAAGCTGAAAAAAGGCCCAAAAAGTTATCACTTGAGGGTTTTGAAACTTTTTTTTTTGTTTAGCAAACCCTCGAGTGATAACTTTTGACCCCCCCAAATCACCCTTTTTTTGTGTTTTTTTGTAGTGACCCTCAATTTTTGAGGTGGTTTTTTTAATTTTTTGTGTTTTTCCCTCAATTTGGGAGGGAAATTTGAGGGTATTTTTTGTAGTACTTTTATTTTTGCTTCCCTCAATAATTGAGGGTTTTGGGAGGGTATTTTTTGTAGTATTTTTAATGTTATATAATTCCATAATTTCTTCTACTGTATCATTGCTTAAAATTGGAATACACATAAATTTACGATTTAAGTGCCTTTTTAGGGTATATTTTGCATTAGTTTTGTATCCACAGCGAGTACATATATAATTAATCATTATTATTATTTAGAAATATAATTTTTATATGGGAAAAAAACGATTTAAGAACTGCATTTTGCCCTTCAAAAAACACAAAAAAAACACAAAAAAACACAAAAAATAAATGAAAAAATC
>Ga0228620_1000994_pt1 | contig 12781 bp, 13 predicted proteins | sample 23DmetaG_FD_186030 | JGI IMG/M metagenome (GOLD analysis project Ga0228620, IMG submission 186030) | Seawater microbial communities from Monterey Bay, California, United States - 23D | ecosystem: Environmental > Aquatic > Marine > Coastal | place: USA: California | collected 2016-10-06 | reverse complement strand
CTTATATAATATAAAAATTATATTATATTATATAATAATTAAAATATTGAGATACATAATTAAAATAATTAATAATTAATAATTAATAATTAATAATTAATAAATGAATACAAATTTATTAAATATTAAAATAAATATAAATGATATAGATATATTATCACCACAAGATATAGAAATATCCTCACCAACACAAGATATAGAAATATCTCCACCAACACAAGATATAGAAATATCTCCATCAACACAAGATATAGAAATATCCCCATCAACACAAGATATAGAAATATCCCCATCAACACAAGATATAGAACAAAATATAAATGAAATAGATTTAATTATACAAAATATAATTATATTATGTCAACATATATATGATACACTAGGTAGTGGATTTGCAGAATGTGTATATCACAAGGCATTATTATATGATTTAATAGAATTAAATTTTAATATTGAAAGTCATAAAATAATACCAATTTTATATAAGAATAAAAATGTAGGTTATGGAGAAATAGATTTATATTTATATACTAAACAAAATAAAGATATTATAATAGAATTAAAAGCAATTTCTACTAATATTGGATTAAAAGAGAAAACACAATTAATAACATATAAAAAAAATATAAATTTAGAAACTATTGGATTAATTATTAATTTTCCTCAACCTACTTCAAAACTAGTATGCTCTCAAATAGAATATTTAATAGTTTAATTTTTTTATTGTAATAAATTTAATAAGTTTTTTATATAATATTAAATCATTATAATTAATATTTTTAATATTTTTAATTTTTTTTTTACAATTAATATTTATTATTAAAAATATATATTTAAATATATGAATATATATTTATAAATATATAAATGAATAATTATATTATAATTGGATCAAAATATTATAAAAACATACAATTAGATAATTTATTAGATACATTTAATAAAAATATTAGATGTAATATTTGTATTCCTGGAAATAATTGTGGGACTAAAATAGATGAGTATTTTTTTAATAATCATGTATATGATAATATTACTAATAAAATTACAAATTTTGTAAATAATTATAAACATATATATGATAAAAATATACTAGAAAAATTTATTATATGGATAAATAATAATAAATATAATATAACAAAAATTTATAATAATAATAATTTTAATAAAATTTTTCAAGAAATAAATAATTTTTTAAAAGAAAATAAAATAACACAATTAAAAAAACCTCCTAGAGTAGGATATATTTCTATATTTAATGCAATTAAAAGTAATAAATATAGTAATAATATATTTGTATTTGGATTTAGTTTATGTAATTATGATACAAAAATTGGATATATTGGACCTCTTAAAACATCTGATTCACATGATAGTAATAGTGAACAACAAGTATTAATTCAATTACATAATAAAAAATTTATTGATGCAAGTTTATGTTGTTTAACAGATAATTCTATACCAGAACTAGATTGTGAAATAATTTTACCCACTATTAATACAATACAAATAATTTTACAACATTTTACTACTTGTTATTTAATAAATATTAATTTAGAAGATCCTTTATTTAATATATTATTTAATAATCTTAATAATGAATCTAATTTAATAATTAAATTAAATAATGAACAAAAAAAAATACAAATACAATTAAATTAAATATTTAATTAAATATTTTAATTAAATTAAATTATTTTGAATCATAAATTCTGCTTTTTTTAAATCACTTTCATAATCAATATCAACTAGAATATCATTTGGTATTTCTACACCTTTTACATTTCCTTTGAAAAAATTTTTATTATTTAATAAATTATCCCATTTACTAATATAAAAACCACCATTGGGTTTTACATATTTTTGAATAAATTTACTATTAGTTAATCCAGATGTTAAATTATCAAAAATTGGAATTATATAATCATTTTTTTTTATACATGCTAATTGTATTGGTTCTTCATAATAACTAACACTTACTACAGAATCAGTATAATCATCTAACATAGATATTCCTTCTTTTATGCTATCACTTTTAATAAAAGGACATGTTGGTAAAAAGTATGCAAATATATCATATTTTGGTATATTTTGCATTAAATCAATCATTGCATCTAATACAGTTGCACGTGTTGTAGCATGATGTTCGGGACGAATATGTCTTTTTACATTTAAATGTTTTACCACATCAAATATTTTATCACTATCAGTTGAAATATATACATCATCAAATACACCCGAATTTAAAACTGCTTCTACAGTCCAACAAATTAATGGTTTCTCACCTAATAATACAATATTTTTATTTTTAAATCTAGTAGAACCTCCTCGCGCAGGGATAACAGCAACTTTTGTAGTCATATAATATAATTTAAATATATTATAATGTTTTTATATTATAATGTTTTTATATTATTATATTCTAACATAATTTTTTTTTGTTCAGGTGTATTCATCCATTCTCCTTTTTTTATATAAGTTGGTAAATCATAAATTGTTTTATTATTATATTTAATTATATCTATTAAATATCTTTCACAATATAAAGGATAATATATATTATTTAAATTAGTATTTAATAATAATAATGATGGTATAAATGACCCCATACCAAAACATATATTTTTTGCTTGTACGATATATTGAATATCATTATTTAGTGATTGTAAATTAAATATAATATTATTATATTTATTTAATAATGGTTTTATAACTGGTGATTTTGTGTCTTCGCAAATTAAATAAATATTGCCCCAATTATATTCATTAATTATTTTATCATAAAAAGATAAAGGTGGTTGAATCCAGCCAGAATGTGGAATTGTAGAATATACATCACCGCTGCGAATATGAATAACTAAATCATTATCTTTCAAATTTAAAGAATCAGAATTAATATTAATAATATTATTTAATATAGAATATAAATCTAAATTATTTTCAAAAATATTTTTAAAAATATTTTCATCAATATTAAAATGTTCGCATATTTTTTTTCTTGAAAAAAAATTATGATGGTAAATTTTATTAAGTGTAATATTATTTGGATTTAAATTATTTAATATAATTTGATTATTTTTAATTATATTATGATTAGGATAATTTATTTTATTTATATTAAAATAATTTGCAAAAATAATAGCATTTACTACTTGAGTAATATTATTTCCTAATCGACCATTCCAACTTGTAATATTTATAGACATTATAATTTAATAAAAAAAAAAAATATATATATTAATCTTATTATTTATATATTTTAAATATTATTTAATAAATTATTTAATAAATTATTTAATAAATTATTATATATTATTATTATTATATATTTAAATTACTAATATTAATATTATAATCATTTATAAATTCAAAAAATGCAATAGGACATCTCATACAATATTTATGCCTATTATCATAAAAATTATTAAATAATGATATATGTTTTTTAGGTAATAATAACCATAAATCATATATTGCATATTCATAATCTATTCTACCAATTCTTTTTTCCACATATATATTATTATCTATTAATTTTCCCATATCTATTTTATAATTTATATTATATGAATCTCCATGATGTTTTGGAAAATTCCAGAATGAATCAAAACGACATATTAAAAGCCAATCATATTCAATATTATTTTCTTTCTTATATGTATCTAATAAATTTAAAGATTGTTTCATACTATAACATCTACTAGTAGTTCGGAATCCTAATATATTAAGTTCTTTTATAATATCATTAACATTATTATTATTATTTAACCTAGAATTAAATAAATTATTATATCCTTTTTGAGATATATTAGATAATAATTTTAAATCAAATAAATCTTTTTCATTAAGATTGTAATCAGCTAAATTTATTTCAAAATTTTTTTGTTCTTCAATTATATATTTTTTAGGTTTATATAAACTTAATAACTTTTTTTTATCTTCTTCATTATTATTCCAGCAATGGAAAAAAATATCACAATCATAATTATCAATAAATATTTTTTTTAAATGATTATAACCATATTCAATTGGGTAATAATTTTTATGAGATTCTTGTATTATATTATCTTTATTATTTATATTTTTAGATAAATATAATTTATTTCTGTCACTTGATCTTTGTATAGAACCTAAATTTCCATGTAAACATATAGCTATTTTCATTTTTAATATATTATAATTATATAAATTTATATTTTAAATTTATATGATTATATAAATTTAAAATATATAAATATATATGAAACATATTTTATTAAATTCGTTATTATGTTGGGGTCCTATGAGTAAAAATATAGTTGATTCTATAATTTTATTTTCAAATAATTATAAATTAAATATAACTTTAATACCTTCCAGAAGACAAATAGAATATAATGGAGGATATGTAAATAATTGGACTACAAAAGAATTTTCAGAATATATAAAAAAAAATAGTAAATATATTGCTATACAAAGAGATCATGGAGGACCTGGACAAGGAATATATGATGACGATGGATATGAATCATTAAAATTTGATTGTTTATATTATGATTCTATACATATTGATCCTTGGAAAAAATATAAAAATTTTGATGAAGGATTAAATTGGACATTAAAAATGATAGAATATTGTTATAATATTAATAATAATATATATTTTGAAATTGGAACCGAAGAAGCAATTCGACCTTTTAATAATAAAGAAATTAAAAATATGATAAATTTTTTAAAAACAAATTTACAATCTAATATTTTTAAACAAATATTATTTTGTGTAATACAATCTGGAACTGCATTACAAAATGGAGAAAATATTGGAAAATATGATAATAATAAATTAAAAAATATGATAGAAATAGTTCATGATTATAATATACAAACAAAAGAACATAATGGTGATTTTATGGATAATATAATTATTCAAAATAGATTTGAACATAATTTATCATCTATTAATATTGCTCCTGAAATAGGTATTTTAGAAACAAAAATAATTTTAGAACATGTAAATAATAATATTATTTTTAATAAAATTTATGATATATGTTATAGATCAAATAAATGGAAAAAATGGGTAGATAATACATTCCAACCTGAATTAAATAAAAAAAAATTAATTGAATTATGTGGCCATTATATTTTTTCAGATAATGAATTTATAAATATTAAATATTCTATTAATGATAAAATAGATGAAATAATTAAAACTAAAATATATAATTTTTTATTTAATAAATATAAATTATTAAATAAAATTTAATATTTATAAGATTATATAAATTATTTCATATATAAATAATAATATATGCAAATTGTAATTACAACAAGTGGAATAGGTTCTAGATTGGGTGAACTAACTAAAAATACTAATAAATGTTTAGTAAGATTAGGAGATAAATTTGTAATAGACTATATAATAAATAATTATATTAATAAAGATGTAGAATTTTTATTTACAATTGGATATAAAGGAGATTATGTAAAACAATATATCGATATTGTTTATAAAAATAAAATAAAGTATAAATTTATCCATATTGATTTATTTGATGGACCTGGTTCTAGTTTAGGTTATTCATTACTAAAAGTAAAAGATTATATCACAGGACCTTTTATTTTTCATTGTAATGATTCAATAATATATGAAAATATTAATATAGAAAATATTAATACAAATACATTATTTTTATATAATGAAAATGATAGTACTCAATATGCATCTGTTAATATTAATAATAAAATAATTAGTAAAATAAATGAAAAAGGTGAATTAAATTTTGATTATATATATATTGGTGTGGCTTACATATTTAATTATAATTTATTTTTTGATATTTTAGAAAAATTATATATTAAAAATTCAATGAATACTTCATTAAGTGATATTCATGTATATGATATATTATTAAAACAAAAATACATAATAGAATATAAAATTATTGATAAATATTGTGATATAGGAAATATAGAAAAATATAATAAATCTAGTAAAATATTTAAAGCAAAATATAATATATTGCAGAAAAATGATGAATCAATTAGTTTTATTAATAATAAAGTAATTAAATTTTTTAAAGATACACAAATTAATAATAAAAGAGTAGAAAGAACAAAATATATTCCATCAAAATTAATACCTGAAATATATAATTATAGTGATAATTATTTTTCTATGAAATTAATTAATGGAACAATATTAAGTGAATATTATAGTGAACATTTAATTAATGATTTATTAGATTTTATGTTTATGCACTTATGGAATACTTCATTTATAGATAAAAATTTTAAAACTGACTGTTATAAATTTTATTATAATAAAACAATTGATAGAATTAATAAAGGGTTTAATCTAAATATAATTAATGATTATAATATAATTAATGGTGTTAAAATAGGTAATATAATGGAATTAATAAATCAAATTGATTTTAATAAATTATGTTTAGATAATCCAACATTATTTCATGGGGATTTTATATTAGATAATATATTAATAACTAATAAACAAGAATATATTCTTATTGATTGGAGACAAGATTTCCAAGATAATTTAAAATATGGGGATATGTATTATGATTTAGCAAAATTACGCCATAATTTACAATTTAATCATAAAAATATAGATAATAATTTATTTAATTTAAAACATATTACAGAAGAATCTTGTATAATAGATATGAAATGTAATTTTTATTTAATGAAACAATTAGAAAAATTTGATAATTATATTTTAAATAAAAATCTTAATTTAAAAAAAATTAAAATATTAAATGCACTTATATGGATAAATATGTCTTCGTTACATTGTTATCCTTTATCAAATTTTTTATTTAATTTAGGTAAATATACATTATATAATGAATTTAAATCATAATTAATAAATATAAATTAATAATATATGATTGGTATTAATTTAGGTTCTGGAAAATGGTCTTGTGAAAATTGGATTGGATTAGATAAACTTCAAAATGAATATTTAAATGAAAAAACAGTTTTACCATATAATGATAATTCTATAGATTATATATATTCATCACATTTTTTTGAACATATTAATGACGAAACTGCAATAAATTTATTACAAGAATCTAAACGTGTTTTAAAAAAAGGAGGTATAATAAGAATAATTGTGCCAGATTATGAATTATTACAAAAAAAATATTGTGAAAATAATAGTGATTTTTTTTTAAATATTGTTGGATTTAAAGGACGACCTGAATGGAAAAAATATAATGTAGAATATTCTTTAGAAAATATATTAACCCATTGGTTTTCTAATTATAATGAAGGTGATCCAGATAATCATAATGGATATAGAGGACCTCCTCGAATTTTATCTAAGGATGATATTAAAAAAAATGCACATAAATTATCTACAGAAGAATTTAGTAAATGGTGTATTTCACATATTCCAATAAATAATAAAAATGTATCTACTGAACATATTAATTGTTTTACTGAAAAAAAATTAAATAATATTTTTAAAAAATTAAATTTTACAGAATACAAAAAAAGTACACATATGAAATCTAAAATACCAGATATATATAAATATAATAAATTTGATAATTTAAAAGATCGTAGTACAATGAGTTTATATTATGAAGCAATTAAATAATATTTATGTAAAGTTATTATAAAATATCATTATAATACATCATTATAAAATTATTACCAGATTCACCGTATGATACATTACCATAATTTATTTTATGAGAAATAAATTTGGAATTATATATTTTAGTAATATATTTTAATATAATATTATCTGATAAATTATCATACCATGCATCATCTGTAATATAAGGTCGGGGATTTGAATTAAATATATAATAATAATCATCAATTATAATAATACTTTCTTTACCATATTTGAAATTACTAATTGCATCTAATTCTTTAATTAATGGAGAACATGTTGTTAATGAATCATTTATATATTCATTAAAATTATGACCATGAGCATCTAAAAAAAATACACATGGTTCATTTAATGTATTTAATAATTTATCTAACTCTATACCTGAATCACCACATATTAATTGAACATTTGTATTAATATATTTATGACGTTGTTTATCTAAATATTCTTTATGTAATTCAATACTATATATTTTATTAAATAATTTTGTAGATAAAATTTTATTAGTTGTATCTCCTTTTTTAAACCCGGTTTCAATAAATATTGACGGTAATGTTTTTAAGTTTGTAAGTTTATCAATACATTTTTGTATTAAAGGCATGCTATATATATATTTATTTATATAATAAATATATATTATTATAAACGAATATTATTTATTATTTATAATTTATTTCTAATGTATTTTCTCTTTTATATTTATCTTCTAATCTTACTACGTCCCATATTTCATTTGTAGAAGTTTCAATATAAATAGAATCTTCTATACCTTCCATTCTATGAATAGTATATGGTAAAATATTTATAAAATTATGAGGAAGTAATATTTTTTCTTCTAAATTATTTATATCTGTACCTATATATAATTTTAATTTTCCTGATACAACATATATAGTTTCTTTTTTTAATTCATGATATTGTAAACTGCAACATTCACCAGCTTTCATAAATAATTTTTTTACAACATACTTATCATTATATTCTAATAATTCTTCTTTACCCCATGGTTTTATTACCTCAGTTGGTTGATTATCATTTATACTAATATATTTAGATGTGAAATCATAATATTGTATACCTTTATTTCTAATTACATTAATTGCATAACATGTATTTTTTTCTCTATTAGGTTTTCTATCATTAATTATAATACGTGGACCACATCCTATACCCATTATTAATTGATCATATACAATTCCTAAATTCATAAGCTGATTTTCAGTTAATTGTCTCATACTTTCTTTTCTACCAGTTGTTAAAATAATATTATATCCTAATTTATCCCATGTATTAATTGCTTCTATTGTATTTGGTAATAATTCATGTTCATACATTTTTATTTGTTGACTAGCTTCCCCAACATGTTTTATTAAAGTACCATCTATATCACAAAATATTGTACAAGGTCTTTTATCTTCCATAAATTATATATATATATATATTAATATAAATTTTATAAATTATATACACATATGTAATCTAATTATTTTTCTACATTTATTTAATTCAAAATGATCACCACCTGCATGAATACAATTAGTATCAAATATAATTAAATCTCCTGCTTTTGCAATTAAAGGTTTCATTTCATTAATTTCTATATGAATACCATTAAATAATTTATGATATTTATTAAAAATATTATTTCTTTTACTATTATTACGTAATTGTAAAACCATATCTAATTTATTAGGAAATACTTTAAAACATCCATTTGTTGTATCCACGTCAGATACACATAAATAAAATTTTAATTTTCTATCAAAATCAAAATGAGGATATGTATTATTTGTATCTAAAGATTCATAATCTTGATGAATAAAAGTAGTTTTATTATCTCTATCTGAATTAAAATTAATATTAAATTTTTTACATATATTTATAATAAATTGTGTATTAAAATTATTACATATATTCGGAAAGTTTTTGACATTTAAATAATTACTATTTAAATTAGTACGTAAACATTTATTTTTTCCTGTATTTAAATCAAATAAATTATTTTGGTCATTTATTATTATATTAAATTCATTTTCTATTTCTTCTATATTTGAAATATAATTGTTAAAAATATAATATCCTTGTGTATTTATTTGTTCATAAATTATATCAATATCATTCATATAATTATATTAATAAAATAATTTAATTAATATATTTTACAATATCTTTAACAATTTCTCCAATATGTTGATGTACTTTTCCTTCTAATTCTTGATAAGGCATTCTTTCTTGTTTAGACATAATACCTAAATGTTCCATTGCTGATTTAATACCTAGATGCCAACTATAATTATCTTTAACATAAAAGAATGGTTTTTCTATTTGTTCAATAATTTCAATACACTTATCTGTATCATTTTCTAAATATGCATTATAAAAATCTATTTCAGCTTTTGGAAATAAATTACCAATTCCAGATAACCATGCTTGACACTTTTCACTTACTTTTGACCATTGTTGTAATCCATTACCTGAAACTACAATTGCTACTCTATCGCTAATTTTATCTACAATATCTTTTGTATAATCATCTACTTTGGCATCTTCTTTTACTGCTAAAACATTTGGTATATCTGCTAATCTATCTAATAAATCAATTGACCAATTTCCATCTTGATGTTCTGGAATTCCTTTCATAAATGGCATTTCATGTACTAAAATAGGAATATCAACTGCTTGAGCAATTGTATTATAATGATTGAAAACATGATCATCATAAAATAAATAGGCTCTATAAATTAAACTAATCATATCTGCACCATGGATTTTTGCATGTTCTGCAAATTTAATTGATGTTTCAGTAGAACAATCAAGAGGATCTCCAACAATAATTAATGTATCTGGATCTTGAAAACTTTTAATTTTTTTAATAACACGCTCATTTACTTGATATATTTCTTCTTCATTCATTAATAAATATCTTGTATTAAATGCCATTGCATAAAATATTTTTGCACCATTATCATATAAATATTGTAAATAATTATCTAATGAATCAAAATCAATATCTTTTCCATTATTTTTAAATGGTGTAATAATAGAAAATACAGGTCCTTTAATTTTATCTTTAATTGACATAAATATATTACATATCATATTATTATTTTTATAACTAAATATTAATAAATTTATTAATACAAAAAAATAAAATAAAATAAACAAAATAAAAAAAATAAAAATACAATAATAAAAAATAAAAATACAATAAAAAATAAAAAATAAAAAAATATACTAAAAATTAAATTATAATTTATATTATACTTTTGAACATGTAAAACACTGACTTTTTAATAGTAGGGAATTAACAGAAATTGTTAATTTAAGTTAATTTAAGTTAATTTATATAATTGATATAAAAATTAAATATATATATTAATAATATATAACGAAAATAATTAAATATAATTGTAAACGATGTGGAAAAGAATTTGCTCAAAAATCTCACTATGATTCTCATAATAAACGCAAGATACCTTGTGAAAATAATTCTGAAAAAATTAAGGCACTTGTAGATAAAGCTGTTGAAGGAAAATTAAAAGAATTAAATAATAAAAAATTGATTATTAAAAATAAAGAAGGAAATATTAATACATCTATTATGGATAATATAACTAATAAATCTCCTTTAAGATATCCAGGTGGAAAAACACGAGCATGTAAAAAATTGGAAACTATTTTGAAAAAGCATTTTGATATTAGTGAATTTGATAATTTTGTATCACCCTTCTTTGGTGGTGGTTCTTTTGAATTTCATATTCAAAATAATTATCAGTTAAATATTATAGCAAATGATAAATTTACACCTCTTTATAACTTTTGGAATATTTGTAAAAATGACAAAGAAAGCTTATGTAAAGAACTTACTAAAAAAATAGGTTTGATAGATAAAGAAGAATTTACTTATTTAAGAAAAAAAATAATGGAAGAAAAAAATAAATTAAATCAAAGTATTATGTTCTTTATTATAAATCGTTGTTCTTTTAGCGGTGCTACATTATCTGGTGGATTTTCATTCGAATCATCTAAAAAAAGATTTACAAAATCGTCAATTGATAGAATAAATAAATTGAATCTAATAAATTATGATATTCATAATCTTGATTTTGAAGAATTTATTAATACTAATCAAGATAAAAAAAATTTGATATTTCTAGACCCACCTTATTATTTAGAAAAAGCATCTACTTTATATGGAAATAATGGAGATATGCATGAAACATTTGATCATAATAAATTATATAAATGTTTATCGACAAAAAAAAATTGGTTAATGACTTATAATAATTGTGAGTATATAAAAAATTTATATAAAGATTTTAAAATTATTGATACAAATTGGAGTTATGGTATGAATAAATCTAAGGAATCTTCAGAAATTGTTATTATTGGTTGATTTTATATTCGCAATTCATTTTTATTGAACTTTTTATTTTTCTACTTTCAGATTTAAATCTAATAATTAATTCTCCTATTTCAAGTTTGTTTTTTCCTATTTTTTTAACTTTAACAGTTTTATCATATATCAATTTCTTTTTATATGCAACTATTAATTTATCACCTATATAATTAAAATCTGAAAATCTTTCATTATAGAAATTATAGAATTTCTCTTCATTATCTTTAATATTTTCAAACCATAATATCTGTATTTTTTCAAAAATATCTTGTTTTTTTTCTTGACCTATATCGTCCCATGTTATTTTATCTTTATCAATATATTTTTCTTTTATATTTACTTCTTCAATATATTTTTTTTTTATATTATTTACCTGTTCAAAACATTCTTTAAAATTTTTTTTATCATGTAATTCTAAAAATTTATATAAAATACTAGTAATATTTGTGCCACCATTAAACCAAGTAAATTTTCCTTTTTCTGTTTTTCTATTTATAGTTATTATATCACCGTTACTATAATTGTCATTAATAAAATTCTTATCTTCTTGATCAATAAAATAATTTTTTAATTTTTTAATATCAATAATTTTTACATCATCGTCTGTATTTTTATTTTTTTTTTTATTTTTGCTTCCATTACCCCAACTGCTTATATATTTTAGACCATACTCTGGTGAAATAATGATAAATTGTTCTAAATGATTATCTTCATTTTCCTTTTGTTTAGTTTTTTCATTTTTTTTTTGTTTT
>Ga0228620_1000992_pt1 | contig 12806 bp, 6 predicted proteins | sample 23DmetaG_FD_186030 | JGI IMG/M metagenome (GOLD analysis project Ga0228620, IMG submission 186030) | Seawater microbial communities from Monterey Bay, California, United States - 23D | ecosystem: Environmental > Aquatic > Marine > Coastal | place: USA: California | collected 2016-10-06 | reverse complement strand
TCTACTATTACACAATTTATAAAAAAAATAAATAGTTTAAAATATTTACATGGTGATACTCATTCAAAAAATATTATGGTTCGTCCTAATGGTAGTCATTTTTATTTACTTGATTTTGGTAGAACAGTTGATTTTAATTATAAAAAACCATTTTTAAGAACATCAAATATAAATAAAAATTTGTTAATTCATTTTGATTTAATTACATTATCAAATGATTTAAATGAATCATTTTCTATTTCACCTGAAACATTACGATATATGTTAATTCCAGATATAAATTTATATTTAGATAATTTTTATGATGTAAATGACCCTGATAATTTATGGTTTAATTCATCTAATAAATAATTATTTAATTTGCATATGCTAATCCACCCATACCATTTGATATTCTTAAAATATTATATGATAAAGCATATATACGAATATGGGCTACTCTCGAATCTTTAACTGTTTGTGGTGTTAAATTTAATAATAAATGAGATATATCTATTCTTGAAAAATTACAAGTACCTGTTGGTTCTAATTTCTCTGGTTCTAATGCAAATGAATACATATTAATACCTACCGATGGAATATTTGTACAATGTTGATATGGTTGTACTAAATTAAAATATCGATTATCTCTTTCTGAAAATCTATCATGACCATTTAATGTTAATTTTGCTGTATCTGTACAATTTGAACCAAAATCAAATAATGGTATATTAGAACTCGTAACATTACTATCAAATGAAGATGCAATAGAAGGAGCTAAAATATTAGCAAAACCTCCTGATAAAGTACTGACAGATGAAGCACTAATGCCATTTCCAGTTATAGTTCCTGTATCGGGTCTATATTGAGGATTTTCACTACCTGGTGTTTGTTGTGATGTATCTATTATACTACCAGTTCCAATTAAGGGTAAGCCAAAATTCATATTATTACTAGATATTAATCCAGGACCTAAAGCATCTTGTGGTGTTCCATTATAATAAGAAACATCTATTTGATCACTAAAATTAAACCATTGTTTTCCTCCGTAATCATTTGTAAATATATTATTTGTATAATCAATTGGTTGTGTTACCCATGCTAACATTTTTACTGGATGATTAAATGCTAATTTAACTTTATTATTTGTAGATGTTGTTGCTTCATTGCCTCTAAATTGTAATTGTTCTATTAAATATTCATGTTCTGCTTCTGCAAATTTTCTTCGTTCTTCTGTATCTAAATATATATAATCACAATATAATACTGCTGATGTAATTGAAGGTGGTGTTGTTACATATTTCCCAGTTGCCCAACAACAGTCTGAGGCATCTCTAAATTCAACATTTATTTTAATATCATGATATTGTAATGCAATTAATGGTAATGCTAATCCTGGTGATCTACAAAACCAAAAATTTAAAGGAATATATAATATGATAGATGGTATTGCACCTTGGGAATCTAATACATTTTGAGAATCAATTAATGTAGATGCATTTGCATGTCCTTGAACAACTTGTGTTAATCTAGGTACATTTCCTATCATAGATGCATAACCTTCTTTTTTACCTGAATCTTGTGTTAATTCATTCCAAATATGCATCCATTCAGAATAATGCTTATCTATTTGTTGTCCTCCTATTTCAATATCAACTGATTTAATCATTATATGTCCTAACCAATTTAACCATCTAAATCGATTTTCACTAGATGTTCCACAATCAATTTGTGGTAATTTTACTTGTATATATGTTTTATGTAATAAATCTCCATTTTTTGATATTGTTGCACTTACTTTTCTACCAAAATCAACTGTACTTGAAAATGATTGTTGTATAGATTCCATTGAAAAATTAGTATATCTACGATATATCATTTTAAAAAATGTAATTTGAGGATTTCCTGTAAGATATACATCTTGTGCTCCATAGGCGACTAATTGTAATAGACCACCACCCATATTTATATATTAATTATATTATTTTTTTTAATATTTTTCTTCATAATAATTTTATTATTTGATTTATATAACATCCATCCATCGTTTAATGCATTATTAATTAAATTATCAAATAAATTATATGGTTTTAATATATTAAATATTTGATTATATACACAATATAATAAATATTCTTTTATATTATTTTGCATCATTTAATATTTTTTATTTTTTTTTTTATATTTATTTACGTAAATATATAATTAATTTTTATAATTATAATTATAAAAATTTATGATTTATTTTAATGTAAAAGAAAAAATTAGGAAAAAAAATAATACTAAAACAACATTAGATTCTATACATACTAAAAAAATTAATACTATGAAAGAACAACAAAAATCATTATCTACATTAGAAAATAAATTATCTATTTTAAAAAATAAATATAATTCATATAATAATATTTCTATATGTAATAATGATGAATTAAAAATATATTATGATTTACAAAACCAAATTAGCACTTTGGAAACTAATATTAATAATATTAAAAATAATACAGAAGAAATAAATTATTTATTACAAACTGGTAATTTAATATTTGAATATTATAATGAAAAACCTACAAATAATATTAATTCTTCTTATTCTTCTAATAAAAAATCATTATCTCCATCCTCATCTTCTATTTTAGATTTATTTAATAAAAAATCCACTGATAATAATTGTAATAATTCCACTAATAATTGTAATAATTCCACTAATAATAATTGTAATAATTCCACTAATAATAATTGTAATAATTCCACTAATAATAATTGTAATAATTCCACTAATAATAATTGTAATAATTCCACTAATAATTGTAATAATTCCACTAATAATAATTGTAATAATTCCACTAATAATAATTGTAATAATTCCACTAATAATAATTGTAATAATTCCACTAATAATAATTGTAATAATAATTGTAATGATAATGATAATGATGATACTATATTATCTAAGGCAAGTATTTTAGATAAATATTTATCTACTGTTAATAAAAATCATAAAAATAAAGTGCAAACATATAATAAAGATTATTGTGAATTATGTAATAATATTTTAATTGTAAATTTTGTAGAAGGTCATAGTTATTGCAAAGAATGTGGGGAATTATATTATATTATAATTGATACTGAAAGACCATCATATAAAGAACCTCCTTCTGAATATAATTATTTTAGTTATAAAAGAATGAATCATTTTAGTGAATGGTTAGCACAATTTCAAAGTAAAGAAAGTACTGATATTCCTAATGAAATTATTGATAATATTATTATTGAATTAAAAAAACAACGTATTACTAATATGGCTACTATAACACATAAAAAAATAAGAGAAATATTAAAAAAATTAAAATTAAATAAATATTATGAACATATATCTTATATAATTAATAAAATTAATGGAATACCTCCTCCAATTATTAATCCTGAAATTGAAGAAAAGTTAAGAAGTATGTTTCGTGATATTCAAATTCCATTTTTAAAACACTGTCCTTCTACTCGTAAAAACTTTCTTAGTTATTCTTATTGTTTAAATAAATTTTTTCAATTACTTGATATGGATGATTATGTAAAAAAATTCCCTCTTTTAAAATCTCGGGAGAAATTATTTGCACAAGACCAAATTTGGAAAGCAATATGTAAAGAATTAAAATGGGAATTTCATAAATCTTTATAAAAAAATTTTTATAATTTTTTATAATTTTTTATAATTTTTATAAATCTACTCTATCTTTTATTCTTTTAATAATATCTGATGTAGAAATTTCATCTGTATATTTTATTTTTTTTAATATATTTAAATGTAAAATATTTTTATACATTAATTCGATTTCATCATTTGTTCTATTACCACTAATACATATTAAATTAATATTATTTTTTTTTATATATTTTTCTGTAATTTCTAATGGAGCATCTGGAATAATTTTATAAATATATTTACATGTCGAAATTACTTTTATTCTTTCATCCATTGTTAATATAGGTTTTCGTTTATATGATTCTACTGTTTTATCATTATGAACTCCTACAACTAATTTATTATTTGTATTTTTTATATATGTATCATATATTGTTTTTAATGCATTTGTATGTCCATAATGAAATAAATCCCCTACCATATCAATATAAATATTCATATAAATAATATATATATATATATTAAATTTATATAATAAAATTATATATTAAATTATTAATATTTTCTCATTATATATTCACAAATTGTTTCAAATATATAAGTCATACAAATATTAATTTATTTAATATTTATTATTTTAATCATTTAATTAATTACTAATCCACCTAAACCTCATCCTCCTTTCATAACATTGGTTGAGTTATTATCAGTATGATCAGTTGATTTATTAAATAAATTATTAAATGATTCTATTATTCCTCATCCTCCTCCTTTTTGTAATTTTGTTTTATCTCATCCATTTCCACCAGTATTATTATTTGTTGTTGGAGCAGATGTTGAAGAAGGTGGTGGTGGTGCTGGTACTGTACCTCATCCCCCTCCTGTTAGTTTATTCTTTAAAGCCAAATATTTTTTTTTATATTTTAAATATTTTTCAAAATTAGTCATGTAATATATTATATAATATAAAAAAAAACATTTTTTGTATGTAATTATAATTAATACTATTATTTAATATATTTTTAGTAATATCTATAACTTATACTATTTGTAGTATTTATTATGGAAGTTTATATTTCGTTTATTAGTGTTTTTAGTATTGTTTCTACTGTTTCTGTTTCTAGTTTTGTAGATGATAATGAATAATAATCCTCATTATATCCATCTGCTGTGAAATACATCATACTTTTTTTATTAAGTGATTTGTTTTTTATAAATATATTTATTTGGTTTATTATAATTAGAATTAATTTTCTAAGCATCGTAATTTCTTCTGATTTATTACTAATTATATTATCAAATATCTTAAAGTTATTTTGTAATAAATTTCTTACTATTTCTAATATTGTTAATTCTATAGGAAAATATATATTTCCATTATGAGTTCTTTATGGGATATCTTATGACCTAAATGATATTTCTCATCGTATATATGTATTCTACCGTCATATAGGTGATATAGTAATACTACTAAATAATATTTCCACTGGAACTTTTATATATCTGTAACTACTCCACCTATTAATGTTGTTTCATCTGGTGGGACTGGGACTGGTAATGGTTCTATCTCCTTGGCTGAATTCAAGATTCCTGGGGATAGTTCTATTGTGGATGTTAAAGTTGGTGTTGAGTCTTCTTCATCAACATTTATTACACAATTAAGTACGTTTAACTGATTACATAACGAGGAACTATCAAAAACTTTTATATTTGTACTTAATGCAGCTGCTAACGCACCTATTACTGAATTAGCATCTTTTTCAAATAATGTTTCTAATGATGAAATAGATTCTAATGGAGTACCCAAATCAAAATTTCTCTTAATGTGATCAATTAATTGTGTACTTTCTTTTTTAGATATATTAAGTTGATTTTCTAAAAACGTAATTATATTATCATGGGGTTTTTTTCCTATTATTTTTTTTATTTTGCTTTTTGTATTAGTTATTCTCGTTCTTAGGGATTCGATCTGTGTTTTATTATTAGGGAGCTCTTTGTATAACTGTTTTAATATATTTTTACAAGTATCTAATTCACATAGATATCTTGGTATACCAGTGTATTTTATTGGTATCTTTGCCCATTTATGCATACCAAGTACAAATATAATAACAAAATATGGTGATTTATCATAGCTAATAACATCATCACTTTCTAATGATCTTATTGAGTTGTTGTTATATTCTATATCCGATTTATTATCATCCTTATGATCTTTTTGTTCAAAAAATTGATGACTATTTTCATTTTGCACTTGTACTAATTTAAGTAATAATTTTCCAAAAGTATCATTGGGAACTATAAATTTAGTATTTTCTGTATCTTCTTTATCTTCTTCTATATATTTTTCAATATTTGTCGAATCATATAGTGATATTTTGTCTTTTTCTCTATTAAGCATATATAAATCAGAATTATTAATACATTCTAGAATATTATCATACATAAGCTTACATAAACTAACACCATTTGATTGTAATATTTTTGTTACTGTCTCTATTCCATTTAAAGATTCAGTTACAAAAAGACTTTCATATGCTCTACATATAAAAGAAATATAAAACATACATAATATTTCCGTGTTTTTCTTATATTCAAGTTCTAACTTATCTTTACTTACCTTTTCTGTAGCTATAGAGTCTGTAATACTATCATTAAATTTTATTAAATCTGTAATTTTTATTGTACCCTGTTCCACTATTGAATTATATTTTTCTATTAGTTGTAATCTATTCGGAGCATTTAATTTCTTTAAATATTCGTTGTATGTATTCAATGAATTTTTAAAATCTCCTTCCCCTATATTATAGGATTTGTTTAATATGTTGTTTATATCTATAACATATTTTTTATAATTGATTACTAGTTTGTCTTGTTGATTGAAATTGTCAATCTGTAGAATTTTAGATTTTATATATGTTTCGAATGAATTTTTATATATTTTATAATGGGCAACACTATTTAATGTTGATAAAATATCTAATATATTCTTCCCAGTTGTCTCATATGTTGATACATATTTTTTCCCTAATAACGTATTTACTAATGTTTTATATGACTCCATATCTACATTCTGTAATAAGTTATTTAAGTTGGTTTGTATATCTTTTAAAAAAGTATGATTAAATATAGTTTTCTCACGTAAATCTTTGAACGTATATCCTATTTTTATTTTATTTGTGTCTTCTGTATGGTTTATATCATCAAGAACTTTAATTTTACTATTTTCAAAGATTCCCGGAATTTTGCGAGAAAAATTCTTACTTTCGGTTAGTTGTATAACATTTATATTTAGCATTTCATCGTTTTTCACTTCCCAAAGATCTGGTATCATAAAAAGTGATACGTCTCCAGAAGCATCCATAGATTTTATTAATGGTGCATTATTGTTTGTATCATTGGATATATCTCGTTGAAATTCTTCTATAACATTTCCTGCAGCATCTGACATTTTTTGGTTATTAAGACTGGTTTCATCATCTTTTTTAAGAACTTTTGTAGAATCCAATATTATCTCAATATGTTTTTTAAGTTTTGTTGTATTATTACCATATGTTTTGGAAAATTCAGCTAATTTCACTAATTTATCTAGAATTTTATCATATAAATCGGATTTTTCTTTATTATAATTCAACATACATAATGTTTTATAATCTTGTTCTAATTTAATTCTGTTATATTGATATTCTATTTTATTATCGTTATTTTTATGTATTAAAATCCAATTCTGTAAATCTGCTATATCTTTTAGTGTAATATTTTGTTTATACTCCTCTTTTAATATTCCTTCTACCGTCTTAACCAATTTCTCTAATAATCCTTCAGAATTTGTTTTAAATTGTTGTTCTCTCCCAGCTAAATCAAGTATTACTAAATTATAAGTACTATCAATACTATCAATACTATCAATACCTATTATTGTAAATGTTATTACTATTATTAAATGAGATCTAGAGCTTGCAGGATTATTAGTAGTACCAAATGTAAGACGACTTTTATTCTTATTTGCATCTAATTTAGCTTTAATTCCATCATAATATTCTTTTTTAATGTTAGTTCCATGTACATTTACTATCTCGATGGGTTTATTATATTTTGGGTCAGTGTGTTTTATTATATGATAATCATTATCATAACTATCATAGTCTATATTTACTTGGGCTAGTTTTGAACATATTTCATATACATTAGTATTTATTTTTATTTTTATGTTTGATTTTTGTTTATACATATAATTTATAACGTTTTCTATTATATATTGTATATCTCCTGGTTGATGTTTATCGCGATTCTTATCTGTATCATTATATATCATTGTTGCTGTTTTCCCATGCCCTGATGCACCATACATAGATATAAATACACAATTAGTATCATATAATTTTTCAGCTATATAATTATATTTGATCTTATATTCGTCTTCATTGGAATTTCTGATTGAAGTTTCTAATATAAAATCTTTAGGAATTGAAAATGGATATTTGTTTATTTCTAGAAATTCTTCATTTGTATTAGGTTTTTTTAATTGTAATTGTAAATTCTCAGTTTTTTTATAATACTTTTGGTCATCTACATCCGCTTGTAAACCATCGTTAAATATTATATATGTAGCTATACTATTTTTTGTTATATCTAATGGGTAATTTATCATTCCATTATTTTCTATTAATTTTTGTATTTTACTAATTTCTTCATTTTTTTTAGATTCACCTAATGGTGGTATAAAATTGCCTAACAATGTTGTAATATTTTTATATATTTCTGTAAAATACAGTAATAAACAACCTAAATTTATTAATAATTTTTGTCTTGTGCCCGGTTCTATAATTTGGTGCATTTGTTTTATATCATTCCTTAATTTTATAATATAATATATATAAATCATATAATCCATATATTCTCCGTGTTGTTCATATAATTCTATGCTATGTTCTTTTAATTTATTAATCAGAAGACCTTTTGCCTTTTTTATAAAACCATTATAGTTAAAAATATTTTCAGAGTCAGAATAGTTTTCTAACTTAAAATCTGTATAAGGTTCATTATCATCATTATGTATTCTATTTAATAAAAGTCCAAAATAATAAACAATATATAAATTACCTCTTATAATCACATTTATTGTTATTTGTATATTATCTAATAATATATTAAGTTGATCTTGTTCAGGATCATTATCTAAACATAGCATAGTTTTATATATATCATATATACTATCTGATGATGATTTTTCATTATTAATATTAAATATAAACCTTTTAATATTCGCCGTAATATAAGATTCTACCTTTTGTGATGTTGATGTTGATAATAGTTCTTCTATATTCCCAATTATAGAATCATTCATAAATTGTGTAACTAACTCAGTACCTCCTTTATATTTATTTTTTATGTGTTCTATTCTATCTTGTTTATCCTGCTTTTCTTTCTTCTCTTTTTGTTCTTCAGCAAGTAGCATAGCGTCGAATTCTTCCTGCTCTTTCTTCAACTTGTCTATTTCCTTCTGCCTTTGTGCTTCTGCTGCATCTGCCTCTTTCTTCAACTTGTCTATTTCCTTCTGCCTTTGTGCTTCTGCTGCTGCCTCCTCTTCTGCCTTTATTTTTGCTGCCTCCTTTTCTGCTGTAATCCTTGCTGCCTCCTCCTGAGCCTTCTGTGCTGCTGCTTTCTGTTCTGTCATTACCTTTTCTATTTGTGCGTTTAAATCTTGTAGTTGTATATTTAATTTATTTAAATATTCCTTAACTGCTGCTTCTGCTGCTTTTGCTGCTTTTGCTTCTGCTGCTTTTGCTTCTGCTGCTTTTGCTTCTGCGTCTGCTTTTGCGTCTGCTTTTGCTTTTGCATCTGCTTCTGCTGCTGCTGCTGCTTCTGCTTTTACTTTTGCTTCTGCTTCTTCTGCTGCTTTTTTTGCTTTTTCTGCTTTTGCTGCTTCTGTTGCATCTTGTAGTTTATTGTTTAGGTCATTTAGTTCAGTATTTAATATACCTAAAATATTATTTATTTGTTTTATATTTTCTTCTATTTTTCTTCTATCTTCATCATATGCTAGTTTTGCAGCTTCTTCCTTCTCTATCTTTAATTTATTTGTCTCTTCTATTTGTGTTTTTAATTCAGTTAGTTCTAAATTTAATTGTTTTAAATTTTTATTAACTTTTTCTGCTGCTTCTGCTTCTGCTTGTGCTTTTGCTAGTGCTTCTGCTTCTGCTTGTGCTTTTGCTTTTGCTAGTGCTTCTGCTTCTGCTTCTGCTTGTGCTTTTGCTAGTGCTTGTGCTTGTGCTTCTGCTTCTGCTTTTGCTTCTGCTTCTGCTTTTGCTCTTTTCTGTTCTGCTAATTCTTGTTCTGTCTCTACTATTTTTTGTTGTAATTCTATTAATTCATTATTTAATTTTTCTAAAATATTATTTACTGTCTTACTCATTTTTGTTTTCTTAATTTCATTAATTATATTTATAAATATTTGATTATCAACATTATTTTCTAAAGAATCAAATAAATTGTTAAATTCTTCTGGTGTCATTCCATATAGTTCTAGTTCTAGTTCTATAAAAGTATTAAAATTATTACCATATTTTTTTCTCATACCACAAAATATATCCGCATCTGTTTCTTTCATATTTTCTATTATTTCTTTAATTCCTTCTGTATTATAATATTCTAACATTGTTGCACAAATATTACATTTATCATCAAATGTTAATTCGTTATTCGATGATATTTTTTTCTTTATATTATTATAAACTTGTTCTCTTGTGCCTTTGTTTGTAACAAATTCTTTAACTTTGTCTAAATTTAATAAGTCACCTTTAAATAAAATACCTTCTAATAATAAGATAATATTTTGATTTTGTTTAAATCTTGTTTCCCCGTGAAAATTATCAAAAGTAAATCTTATTAAATGAGGGTTGTTTGATACCATAATTTTATGAAATAAAGTGCTTTCATATGGCTTCATATCTTCAAAATATTTAAATTGTTCATTTAATCCTAAATCTTCTGGATTCGGGATATTTGTTATTTTTATATATGGAAATTTACGTTCTTTATCTTCTCTATCTTTATTTATGTCCGTAAAATAATTTTCTAATGGATTACTAGATATATCTTTTTCTACTTCTGTAATTTTTTTTTGTAATCCTTCTTGTTGATCATTTAATTGTTCTAAAGTTTTATTTATTAATTTTACATTAGCTGCTGTTGCTGCATCTTTTTGTGATTGATCTATTACTGTTGTTATTTTTTCTTGTAATTCTGTTAATTGTCTATTTAATTTTTCTAAAGTTTTATTTATTAATTTTACATTAGCTGCTGTTTGTACTTCGTTTTGTGATTTAGTTACTACTTCTGTAATTTTTTTTTGTAATTCTTGTAGTTGATTATTTAATTTTTCTAAAGTTTCATTTATTAATTTTACATTAGCTGCTGTTGCTGCATCTTTTTGTGATTGATCTATTACTGTTGTTATTTTTTTTTGTAATTCCCCTAGTTGATCATTTAATTGTATTAAAATATCATTTATTAATTCTACATTAGCTGCTGTTTCTGTGTCTTGTTTTGATTGTTCTATTACTTCTGTAATTTTATCTTGTAATCCTTGTAGTTGTTTATTTAATTTTTCTAAAGTATTATTTATTAATTGTACATTATGTGCTGTTTCTGTGTCTTGTTTTGATTGTTCTATTACTGTTGTTATTTTTTTTTGTAATTCCCCTGTTGATCATTTAATTGTATTAAAATATCATTTATTAATTTTACATTAGCTGCTATTTGTGCATCTTTTTGTGATTGATCTATTACTGTTGTTATTTTTTTTTGTAATTCTTCTAGTTGAACATTTAATTGTTCTAAAGTTTCATTTATTAATTTTACATTATCTGCTTCTTGTGATTTACTTATTACTTCTGTAATTTTTCTTTGTAATTCTTGTAGTTGTTTATTTAATTTTTCTAAAGTATCATTTATTAATTTTACATTATCTGCTGTTGCTGCATCTTTTTGTGATTTATCTATTACTTCTGTAATTTTTGCTTGTAATTCTTGTAGTTGTTTATTTAATTGTTCTAAAGTATTATTTATTGATTTTATTATATGATTTTTAATAGTTTTTTTTAATTGGTTTATCCAGATTTCTTTAAATGTAGATTCTGTGTTTAGATCTAAATATTTGTAATATTCGTTTTGTAGAGTTTCTATAAATTCTTCTACAGTAATAATTGTATCCTTATTGGGATCCATAAATTTTAGAAAATTGACAGCATTATTTTCTCCAAACATACTTTCAAGTTCGGCTTTATCGATTTTACCATCTTTATTTTTTATGTTTACAATATAATTAAAACTGCTTATTAAAGATTCTTTATATTGTTCAAATCTTTGTTTTTTTTCATTATCTATTTGAGATTCTAATTTGGCTAATGATTCTAGTGGTTCAATATTTATATTTAGAACAATAATATCATATATATATTTTATTATTTTATTTTGTGTATCTTTTTCCTTTTTAATACTACTAGTAACTAATTTCTGCTGTATACTCTTTAATCCTTCCTTGTTTGTTATATATTCTATACAACTGAAATACATCGTACTAATTGTATCTGCCATTTTTTGTAGTGTATCATTAAATGTTTTATGAGTAATATCAGAGATATTATTTACAAACAATTCTGTTATTAATAATATATATATATCGGAGTTTATAACATTTTTATTTATATTTTCCCTCTCCGCCAATTCCTGTATGTTTTTTACACTGATCTCTATTTGTTTGTATTTGTAATTTAATAGTTGTGGGATCATTTCTCGAATAGCATTAGGGGTTAATATTCGGTCATCTGAGGTATCATATGGATTTTGGAATCTCTCAGATGACAACCGTGATTTTACAGCTGTAGGACTATCAACTCCTCCTATTATAATTTCATTATTAGTACCCCCTTCTTGTTTTAATGTAGTATCTATATGTGTAATTATTTCATCTGGTATTTCATCATAATATGTTTTATATTCATCAAGTGTTTTATTTTGTGTATCATATTTAAACTTTAATGTATTTTGATTATCTAATTGTCTAATACATTCTTCTTCTGAATATATTGTATTCCATATAAATATATTATATTGGTCTGATTGTTTTATTTTATTTAATTGTTCTTGTGTTATTCCAAATTGTTCAATCAAATCTTTTAATTTA
>Ga0228620_1000965_pt1 | contig 13073 bp, 23 predicted proteins | sample 23DmetaG_FD_186030 | JGI IMG/M metagenome (GOLD analysis project Ga0228620, IMG submission 186030) | Seawater microbial communities from Monterey Bay, California, United States - 23D | ecosystem: Environmental > Aquatic > Marine > Coastal | place: USA: California | collected 2016-10-06 | reverse complement strand
TACACGCTTCTTCCAAGCAATGAGATGACTCATGTCTTTGGTTCCACTAAGGATAGTTGTAACACTTGCTACTGGAGGGTGACCTGGTGCTGCATAACGGCGCTTGCCATCTACTTCAACACGTTTTAGTTTTTCGTACTTGTACTTCTCTATAATTAAGCTCATATAATAACTATAACATCAAAGATCCGTTAAGTCAACCGCATTTTTGGCCATTTTTCCAACTGTGTCGCTTGGACGTCCTGGATTACCTTTGAGTTTTTCTACATCATCTACTTCACTGGTTTTGAATTCAATCTTGTCTTGATCAAAGTTAGTAACTAACTGTTGTAATTTAGGATCAGTATCGTACGCTGCTTTGAATGTTTCATAGTCAAAGTTGCCACGGCCTTGGTTCTGCATAAATTTGTCTAGTTTAATCATAGATAAAGCGGCCACTCCGGCCGCTTTTTGATGTCGTAATAAACTATAGATATAGTCTGAGTCTACAGCCTCAGTTACTTTTTTTTTGAATGGTCTACGCTCTCGCGTTTTTCTCTACCAACTTCTTCGTCGCCGCCAGCTGCTGCATCAGCTGCGTCAAAATCATCACCTTCAGGCTCTTCCATGTCCATGTCATCAGTTGGCTCCATGTCCATGTTCATATCCATGTCATCGTCGCCCATAGTGTCCATCGGCTCAGCTTCGCCAGTTAATTGGCCAACACCTTGTGTTAATGCTGCTCTTGTGCCTTCCATTTCAGCGTAAAGTGCTTCTAGTGCAGACTTAACAGTAGAAGTAAATGTTTCACTTGCTTCACTGCCCATTTCGTCACGGATAGCATCTGCAAGCTCTAACATTGATTCAGTTTGCATTTCAGCTGTGTCTTCCATCCAGCCAGTAACACGATCAACCATGTCCTTTGCAGCCATTACTATTTCTGCTTTATCTTCTTCGCCTTCATTGATTTTACCGACAGCTTCGTCAAGTGCATCAATAATAGTATCATCACGTTCTGCAATTGCTGTGTTCAAGACATCTAAAAATAATTTATTTCTTTGATAATCTTCTTTTTGCACTTTATCAAAACTTTCAGTAGTTTCTACATTAAAAAGTCTTGTACGTAACTTATTTCTCACATCTAACAACTGTTCTGTTGTAAATGCTTCTAAGTCAATTTTCTGTCCAAACTTTTGCGCAAGGCTTTCGTTAAGTTTTTTTGCAGAAACATTTGTAAATTCTTTTAGGTTCATGGTTGTTATCCTAGTTTCTATATGTATATTTATCTTTAATGAAAAATATAAGACTCTAATTTCTTTTGTATTTTTCTAGTTTGTTGAATTGAGATATCTAATCTTACTTCTCTTACTTCTTTGTATCCAAAATCTTTACTGTTTGATATAGAGTTTTTATAAAACAAAGAGTCATTATAATGTTTAAGAAGTTCTTTATCTAATTTTAAAATTTTCTCTGTAGGTTTGTTTGAAATCAATAACTTTGTAAAAGCTATTGCAGAATGTTTAAAGTTTGTAGTTGTTATCCTACGATTTTCGGCTATATCAAAAATATTATAATCACCTTTTTTGTTTTTACGAATAACGTAATTTTTAATTCTTATGCTATTATTAGATACGTGAGGAATATCTAGATCTACAGCATTTCTTTCTATAATATCGATTAGATCTTGAGCATTTTTGTTAGAAATCATTTTTCATTACCATAACATGATTATTATATAGTACTTTACTTACCACACTTTTACGAATCAAGTTATTAATAATGGTTTGATCTCTTTCTTGAAAGGAACTTAAAGGAATGAGTCCATTAATAGTTTCTAAAAGAGACTCTTCCTCGTTCGTAATATATATGGAAAAATCTTTAATAAGCTCATTTAATTTCATTTTATGCTTACCAACTGCTGTTTTAACTGTTTCAACTGCAATTGTGTTGATTTAATTTGTGCTTGAATTTGTTTCTTTTGTTGTTGTTTTGCTTTTTGTGCTTCAGGTGAATTTGGATCCACTGCTCCCATTGGTTGTCCAGGTGCTGCTGCTGGTGCTTGTCCTGCTGGTACTTGTCCTGCTGCTGCTTTTCCTATCGCTGCTGCGCCTGCTTTGGCTGCGCCAGCAACACCACGTGCTACTGCACCGCCCACTTTAGCTACGCCTTTAGCCATGCCGCCGACGGCTTTACCAATTGCTGGAGCATATTCATCTGTGCGTTCTTCAGTTACGATATCATCCATTTTCATGTTCTTGCTCCCTTTCGCTTGTGTGGCTTAATGCGTCTACGCCCTACATTTATTCTTTTTAGCTTTTGACTAGCTGGATTGGTTCTTTTAGTTCTGCTACGCTTAATATCTAAAGTTTTGCCTTTTGAACGTCTTGTTTTCTTTAATGTTACACTTGCTTTTACATTCTTTGGCGCACCACAAGTTGCTGCCTTTGCAACAATACGTCCCTTTCTAGGTCCGCTTGTACAACGATACTTGCGAACAGTTTTGCTTCCGCTTTTGCCAAATACAGTTGTAATGCCTTCATTTATGATTTCATTAACTAGCATTACCGACTCCGGCTAGCCTTATTCATTGCTTGCACTCTGCGGCTTGCTGGATTTACTCTTTTTGTCTTGCGAGCTTTTCTTACCATTCTTTTACCTAACCTAGCTTTAGTACGTTTAAATGTAGCTCGCTTTTTAGCATCTGGTGCTGCAAAACATGCAGCGATACTACTAACTATGCGATTTTTTCTTGGGCCGCCTGAACATCGATACTTGCGAACAACCTTCTTGCCTGATCGAGCCCAGGTCTGTCCTTCGTCTAAGTCTTCTTCGGTGGGGTTAATAAAAAATTCACGTAATAACATATAGTTATTTATCGTGAGTGAAATGGTTTAGGTAAAATTTATTAAGATAACAACTACTGTAGATAGTAATCCTGCAACAACTGTTCCTGCTGTGCCAATTAGTACTTTTGTCATTGATGCTTGACCATTTTTAAGATCTGTATGGATATCTCTAAGAGTATGTTCAACTGTAGAAAGTCTGTTGTCTAAGTTGGCATATCGTAATGCACACATATCAACATGTGCTTCTAAATTAGTCTTTTCTAACTCTGTTGTGCTTTTGATGCCAGGCATTCATAACTCCGTATATGATTAAAGTAAACTCGTAGTTGGCCTTTTTGTATATGTTGTTTTGAATGCCTTTATGTAGTAGTTTTTTAACTTACAATTTTATTTATCATTAATACAGAAAAAAACTATGTTCTCGCTACTATTTTGGGAAATAAAAACTGCATTTTTAAATTTTATTGTTTCATCTAAGCCTGTAATGATTGGAATAAGATTAAAGTCATTTTGCAGTGTTTCTATATCAAGTGCATTTTCATACTCAATATCAAAAACAAATTCCCATACATTTTGTTTAGTTTTATATTCTTTTCCTAATCCTAGTTTGCTCGGAATTTCTTTAAAAACTTTTGGTGCGCTGACATATGTAGGATTTACACGCAATCCTATAGTTTGTAAAACTGTTAGCAAGTTTTGTTGTTGTTGAAACTCTTTGTTATCTCGGCTAACTCTACGAGCGTTAGTCTCTGTAATATCAACTAAGGTGTGTAATCCAAATCTCATACAGTATTTAAGTCATAAAAAAAGAGCCCGCATAAATGTGAGCTCTTTGTGTGACGCCTGTCCGCGTTTCACGATCCCTAAGGTAGGTAGGAATTCTTAGTCGGTGAACGTTGCAACTAAAGCCATATCAAAACCAGTGATACCACGATAGTCGGTAGCTGCTGTTAATACACCTGTACCTTGTACTGCAATGTGGATAACTGCATCGCCAACTGCACCGTCAATACCTGCAACTGTTACTGCATCGTCAGTACCTGCTGTACCGCCAGTTGTTAATGCTGCTACTACTTGGTCCATGCTATCTTGTGTAGCTGTACCTGTGATTGAAAGGATGCGTGTTACTGGACCTAGTCCGTTACCTGCTGTTACTTTTCCGTTTACATCTGTTACTGAAGCCATTTTATATTCTCCTATGATCTAATGGCAAAACGTATTCTCTTACGTTTTGTATAATATTATTTATCATTTACTAGATAAAATGTAGTACTACTGCTTATTTTTGGCCCTTTTTTGTAACGATCTCAACTGTTGCACAAAAGCAGGGCCACCTTGTACAATATCATCTATCATTTCAATAGCTGGCAAGTATGCTTGTAGCATAGCAGCACTCACAGCTTTACCGTCTTTAGCTTGATCTAAGAATTTCTTAGTAAGAGCAAGGTTTCTATCTCCAACTAAGTATCTATATAATGCTAAGTCTCCAGGACGGGTTGCAATATCAGGACGACTTACTGTTGGTTCTGGATCAATTACACTGGCTTTTTCTAAGTTTTTAATTGCTGCAAACTTCTCAAAATCTTCAATAATGTCAGAACTACGTAGTTTTGCTCTTACAGCAAAAATAAGCCTAGTCGATAGTAAACGTTTTTCTGCCTTTGTAAGTTTACTAAAGTTTACAAGATTTCTACGAATAGCTTTGTAATCTGCATTAGTAATGTTTAATCCACTTTCTAGTTTTATAAACATACTAGATACTTGTCCTAGTTTTCTTCCCTGTGCAATATATTGCAGATATCTGTTTATATCTGCAAGAGGCACATTTGTAGATTTTTTTAGTTTTCTTGCAGCTACTGGATCTTTTAATTTATCTTGGGCACTGTCGTCACCTACAAGGAAATAGATAAAATTATATAAGTCAGTGCCCATTATACGATAAAACTTGTAACGTTCAAATCCAGATGTTTTTTTAGCATAACGTTGTACATATCCTTTAAAATCAGGATATTGTCGCATAGTTTCTAAAGCCAACAGAGTTAAGTAGGTTCTTTCACCGCAGTCTGTATACGTTAGACGTTGTGAGCTACCATTGTCTTTGGTCATGCGTGACTCGTGCAAGTCCTTTAGAAAAGAAAATGCTTCTTCACTATCAGGAGTCATTTCATGACCGCCTTCAATTTCTGCCCACTGTGCCGCTGTATACTTTTCAGACATTATTAGCCTTTAGCGTACATTGTTGCATCACGATCAATTTCGTCATCATCTGGTCCGCCAAAGTCATCTTGTGGTTCATCTTCTGGCTCTGGGTCTGCTACTTTAGGAGCAACACCTTTTGCTGCTAACTTCTCGCCAAATGCTAACAATGTTTTAATTGATTCAGCATTTAGACCAGTAGATTTCATTAGATCTTGTAAACTTCTTGGTCCAAATGTTGTACCAAACTTTGTTAAGTTATTTCCTAGGCTTGACATTTGGTTGAACATGCCAATCTTAGCATCGTCTGCGCCTTTCATTGAAGCTGTTTCACTGTGTGTCATAAGTGCTCTGCCAATGTTTGCAAGTTTCTTATGCTTAGGATCTGTTTCCATTCCTGCTTCTGTTACTTCATTAATTTTCATATCTACTTCCTTAATTTGGTTGCCAGCGTGTACGCGGCACTAATTTTGTTTTACTACCAAGAGCAACGTAACCTTCGCCGCCCTTCTCGCCCTTTGTTGTTGCCTTAACATCTGCATTAGCATCGTCTAATTGATCTATGATATGATCTTTTGCAGCCATAATTTGTTTTACAAGACTAAAAATTGCAGGCAGCGCCTTAGGGCTTGCATCATTCATTGCTGCAATTTTTGCTTGCTTGTTAGTACTTACCTTTGATGCGCTGAGCCAATCAAAAAAACCATTTTCAATGTTCTTCAATTGCTGTGTGCGTGTCATATGATTAATATATGTATAAATGATATTCTTCATATCACTTAGTCCCTTAACAGGCGCGAGAAAATTGTCAATTAATTGTGCGTTCTTGTCTGCTGTTGCTCTAATACTTTTAACTTCAGCAGTGTCTACTTTAGGTTGATGTGTTGTATAAGTCTGTCCTAACACAACAACATCTCTACTGTTAAGTTCTTGTACATCTTTAAAAGGAGTTGCAGACTTTGAACCAAACTCTTCAAGTTTTGTGTGAACTACTACACCAACTTTTGAGTTCGCTATGCGCTCGCCGAGTTGGCTATTCGTGTCAACTGTATACTTGACTTTATTTGGTTCAAATTCTACAGCGCCTTTAGTTGCCGTAAATGGTTTACGTGGACTGTATAATAAGTCTCCGTAAACATATCCTCGGAAGCTAGGTGGAGTTGCAGACTTCATTAACTCAAATACTTCTGCCATTTCTGTGCCGAAGTCTTTGCGCCACGGTTCTTCTTCTACACCCTTGCCTGAATTTTGTATAAAACGTGACAAGTCTTGCGAACTTGTGCTTTTGTTCTTGCCCCAGCCGTTCTTGCCTACAAGTACAAATGTACCATCTGGCTCACGTCCCCAATAGATAGTAGGATTGCCGTCCCACTTGATTGCAATGTCACTACTGTCGTTGCCCATTTTTTCTAAAATATCTGCTGCTTCTTGTGCGCCTTTGCTACCTTTAATGAATACTAGATCTTCTAAGTGATTATACTCGCGCCCTTTAAACTCTTCAGTTAAAATTGATTCGCCTACAAGCTGTTTAGCAAACGGATGTTTGCCTCGCTTTTTCTTTGCTGGCATTTTTACATTGCCGCGGACTTGATCAGCAGCTTTGCCGCCACCTTTAATTTCACTAAATCTCATCTATTAAAAGCTCCGCTGGACATAACAACATTTCCCATGTTGCCGGTGAGTTCTTTAATGCGAGCAAGCTGTTTGTCTTCTAGTGTAGCATATCCTGTTGGTGAAGACTCAGGTACTTCCTTACCTGCTTTTTCCATTGTCTCTTTCCATGGAGCAATTAGTTCTTCGTAGTTTGGATCGCTTTTTAATTTTGCAAGCATAGTTTCAACTGTGTGAGTGTCTGCTTCTTTAGCACCTTTGCCTAACAACATAGGAGCAATTTTGTCCCATGTGTCTGCAACTACCTTATCACCTTGTTCTGGATCAACTAATCCAAACTTAGGACTAAACTTTAGTCCTCGTCCTCTTGCAATACTTGACAACAATATAGCTCTATCAGTTCCACCAAACTGTGCTGTGCCACCACGCTTGGCTCCACGCTGGAAGTTTGGATTGTTTGTAAACATAAAGTCTGTTTGTACAAATCCATTTTTGTCATTACCTTTGATTGGTGTACGGAAGTGTACTTGGTCGCCTGCGTTGTGTATCCAACCGTCAGTCTTTTTACGACCCTGATTCATAATATCTTCTTCAGGTACACCTTGACTCTTAAGCCATGCACTTAGTTTAGCAATTAATTGTTCTTTGCTTACTTTGTTTGCATCTGTGTTTAGATCTAAATCACCTGAACTATTCTTTTCAAATGCTCCGTCTGGATCATTCTTCTTACCTGTTGTGCCTAACCAATCTTCTTCGTCAAAGGTCAAGCCAGTAATCTTTTCAATAAAGTCTATTGAGCCTTGCACATCCGCTGTTGCGATACGCTGTGTTAAAGCACCCTGTTCAGTTTTAAATACATTGCCGCCTTCATTGAGTTTCGTCATTTGCTTTTTTACTCTCTATAATTTTTTGGATTGACCGTTTAAATTTCCTAGGGTCGCCACTTTTAATACTATTTAAAAAACGTCTTTCTAATTCGTAAGCAGTTTCGTCTTCGTATAGATTATGTATGCGACTTAATAGATTAATTGCACTCTCAATTATATTATTTGCGGTAGAGTCAATAAAATGGTCACTGTCCTTGTTGCCGTGGACATTATTAAGTTCGTCAAGTATTGATCTAGTACGTTTTTTCATTATATCTTATCCTGTTACAGTATTTAGTGTAAACTGCTTATAAATATTACAAACATTGGAGGATACAATATTGTCAATATCAATTTTGCGTTTTAAAGAACGTGCTCTTTTGTTTGCTAAACTATCTAAGATATCTTATTATAATATCAAGGAAGCTAAAAAGCAAGCGAAAATTTTAGGGTTTTCAGAAGTAGAATTTTATAACAAAGATGGTGCCCAAGCGTATCGTTTTATGAATGACAAAGATCTAGTAATTGCATGTCGTGGTACACAGCCTACGCAATGGAATGACATTAGCGCAGATCTTAAAGCTATGCCTGTGGTTGCTGAAACGGTTAGTAGAGTACATAGCGGATTCAAAGCAGAAGTTGACGAGCTATGGCCAATGATAATGGCAGACATTATGTCAAAACAACCTAAGCAAAAACTTTGGTTTTGTGGACATAGTTTAGGTGCAGCTATGGCAACTATAATGGCTAGTCGCTGTCATTACAACACAAAAATACCTAACCCACAAGAACTTTACACATATGGTTCGCCTAGAGTAGGTTGGAAGGGTTATGTTGTACATTTAGGTGTCGTACACCATCGTTGGAAAAACAACAACGACATCGTTACTACTGTTCCGTATAAATGGATGGGCTACAAACATCACGGTCAAGAACATTATATAAATGCATTTGGCAATATTCGTAATATTACAGGCTGGCAACGTGTTAAAGACAAAATGCGTGGCAGATGGTTTGGACTTAGGCACGGACAGATTGATGCATTTAGTGATCATTCAATTGATCATTATATTACTTCGTTAGATATGTTTTCTAGAGGAAAAGAGTTTCCGCAACACCGCTAGTCTTTGCGTATCTTTTTATTATAAGAAATAGCTTGTTCAAGTATACTCAGCTCAACGTTATTGCGTTGGGCTGTTTTTACAAGTGCTGAAGTATCTTTAGGAAAACAATGTCCGCCAAAGCCTCGCTCTTGTGTTACTTGTGTATGACTGTTGCCTATACGTTCATCTTCGCTAACACTACGTCTAACATGATCAAAGTCAAGCCCAGTTGCATCACATAAATCATACATTTGATTGAAAAACGCAACCTTGGTAGCTAAGAATGTATTGCGGAAATATTTTGCAAGTATTAGTTCTCTTGGAGGACAATACCTAACATTTATTTTGCCCATTGCTGTGATGAATATCTCTGCCCAAGCTGACATGCTGTCACCGCCCATCAGCATTTCTTTTGTGTTAGCAAAATCTTCTAGTGCGGTTGCTGCACGTAAGAATTCTGGACTAAATGTAATATCGTGATCAGGAAAGGCATCTCTAAGCATGTCCCATCCTTCAAGACTAATTGTACTCTTTATTAGTATAGGCACATTAGGTGCATTGTCTAAAACTTCAAACACATTACTCATGTCACACCCGCCGCTTTCTGTAGGCGGTGTGCTTACACATACAATAATTGCATCTGCATGTCGTAGGTCTTCAAAGTAACCCTTGTCAGGATCACTAATTAAAATATCATAGTAGTCGTTAAGAGCATTATGATGCGCTTGTCCAACAAAACCATATCCTGCAATTCCTATTCTCATACAGTAATTATAGCATCGTTGTGCTGTAAGTCAAGAGAAAAGGCTGTGCCGTCGAACACAACCTTCCTTGTTTGTTACATTCCGTTTGGTAAAATTATGTAATGTATAGCAAGAACTAGTGCAACACTTGCACCCAATCCTACCATCATCTTACCAAAGTCTTTTGCTACTAACGGAAACACACTCTTGGTCTTTTGTTTACCATAGTATGTGGCCATTGCTAGTTCACGTCCTGCAAGTAGACCAACAAACACCCAAGTGGTGCTCATAGGTATGTCGTTTAGTTCTTTAAAGAAGTACAAGCACAACCAATAGAACAAGTCAATCAGTGTAGCACTACGTACATATCTTGTGTTGTGCTTTTCCAATACAATCTGTTGTATCTTGCCTCCACGCTCTCTAAACATAAAGAACATGCCTGCTACAAAAACAAAACTAATTAAGAACATTAAGTCTACAGGAATTACACGTGGTAGGAATACAGCTATGTTTGCCATGTCATGACTAAGCCATGTCCACCACAAGCCGCCAGTTGCTACCCATTGTGCTACACGCCAAAACTTCTTGTTACTTTCACTTACAGGCTGTGTTTCATCAAACCAAGTGTTTGCATACTTTGTAATAGCAAACCATACCATGTATGCAAAGCCTGCCGCTACACCATAGCCCATGATTGATTTCATAAGCATTTTCTCTAGTACAAATGTACTTGCAAATACACTTAATACTAGGAAACTAGTTGACACTGGTACACCTAAGCGTGTAAGTGCAACTAAGATAGCAGGCGCTGCTGCGTGATACCATTGCACTTCTTGCCACGGTATTTTATTCAACCTACCATATGATATGTCGCCTCCGTTAACTGTCCAACCATACCATAGTGTGGCTAACAGTACAGCGGATGCCGCCGCCCATAGAGTTTTATAGTTGAATCTCTCATTGTTTGATGCCATCCATGTACCGAGAGTTTGTACTGAATCATTTGCGATAACCGCATAAGCGGCAAATAGGAACCCGGTCAGGCTCCATAAGGTGAGTGCGTCCATTGTTTTCTCCTCTGCTTGATGTCTTTACCACATCGCTCACATAGTCAAGAAGGCTCGACGTTGCCTTCGTGTTTATAGTACTACAGGTTTGTTGTACTGTCAATATTTAATTGAATAATGATTACATACAGATTACACTCATGGTATTAACTACACACATATCGTGTATGCATAAAATACATACCAAAACGCTCAGTTATGCGGCTTGTGCATGATAAATAAAAGCGTTACGATTAGTAATGGTTGACATACACCTTGTAAGATGCTATTATATACAAACGTAACAAAGAGCGGCTTCAGCTCAGAAAAAATGAATGGCACTGGGAAAGACTAGGGCGTGTCTTACGCCATACAACAGACTGCACAGCTGGGGAAGTTCCAGGGTTGGTTGATTCCTAAAATCACACACACATATATACAAAGGAGAATGTAGCAATGACTACGTTGACAATAGCGGCTGGTTATAGCCTTTCAGGAGTAGCGAACTGGATCAAAAAAATAAACGCTAAAATGGCACACAGAAGAGCTGTGCGTCAAGCAGTAAAAGACCTTTCATCACTATCAGACTATGAACTAAATGACATTGGTATTTCCCGTGGAGATATCCGTGCTGTTGCTAATGGTGATATCACTATGAAAAGAGGTATCCAAGTCCACACAGATGCTAACACAAACCTCAAGGGGTGGGTGTAATGGAAGCTGTAGGTGAGACAACCATTAAAATTAATCCTTTCAAAGCAATTGGTAAAACAATTGTTGCAATTTGGATTGGCTTCATTGCATTTGGCGAGTCAGCAGGCAGAGCAAGAGCTGCCGCTGAATTAAGTCGTCAAGGCTTTCACAAAGAAGCAAAAGCATTAATGTTGGATAAACGCTAATGTGGAAACGTTTTATTAAAGCAATGGAATACAGAAGTTATTGTATGGCAATTAGAGAATTGCGTACAAAAGGTTTGTACAAAGAAGCTCAAAGAATTTCTGAGTTCAAACACAACATGTATAAAACATCATAGGAGTTAAAAATGAATAGGTTAAAAAATGCAATTAAGAATTGCGATGGACAATTTTGCGATCAGATTATGGAAGCGGCGCTTGCTATAACTGTATTCAGCATTATGTTTATATCTATTGCGCAAATGACTGCATAGTGATATGACGCTGGTCCACTACAAGCCAACCTCTACGTCTGACTATTTTGCATACGGCTTTACTAAAAGTATGCGATGGTTTGCGGATACGTTCTTCCGCAAGCGTTATGGACATAGAGCAGTTGTATTAGAAACAGTAGCCGCAGTGCCAGGAATGGTAGGCGGCATGTGGACGCATCTTAGAAGTTTGCGTAAACTACGCCCTGGATATGGGCCACTAATCCGTACCCTACTAGCAGAAGCAGAAAATGAACGTATGCATTTAATGACGTTCATTGAAATTGCAAAGCCTAATTGGTTTGAAAGACTGCTCATACTGGTTGCACAAGTTATATTCTGGCATGTATACTTTATAGTATTTCTTATATCGCCATCTACTGCACACAGAATAGTAGGTTACTTTGAAGAAGAAGCTGTGTATTCGTACACAGAATATCTTAATGAGCTTGACGAAGGGCGCATTGAGAATGTTCCTGCACCTAGAATTGCAATTACGTATTGGAACTTAGCAGATGATGCTAGGTTGCGTGATGTAATTCTAGCTGTTAGAGATGACGAAGCAGGACATAGAGATGTTAATCATTATATTGCTACATACGGCAATGTAAAGGTTGACAAATACTAAATAATACGTTATATTAATAACACTACACACAGACACACAAGGAGAAATATTATGTCAGTAGATACAAAGTACGGCGAAGCCATCTTTAAACAAACACAGGAAGTTGCTGAAATGTTCAAAGCAGCAATGCCCAAAATTACAACAAATAAAAATGGTTATGAGATTCGTACCAAAGTGCTAGAAATGGCGCAGAACAATATTTGGAACGACTATCATGCAAAACTAGGACAGTTTGAAACAACCGTTGCCAAAGAAGGTGACGAAGTTGTAACAACTGTTGCACTTCCAGAAGTGCCTGGTGCTGATGCTGTATTAGAAGCGGCTGAAAAGTTTTACGAGTTTGTAAACGGCAAACCAGGTAAATAATTATACACAAACAATCTTAAAGAATAAAATACAGCATAGCTGTAAATAACATAAGAGAGTATTTGGCAAGCCCGGGTTAGGAAACTAGCTCGGGCTTAATCTTGATTAAAAGATAATACTATAAGCAAGAGCATCTTCATCTGACACGCCTCCTGCTGCTGCAAGTTTACCTTGTACGTCAGTTAGATCAGACACGTCAGGTTGATCTGCTAGATCATTATAACTGCCTGATGTTGCTACTGTTGCAAGATCAGCTGTGTTTGCTTTGAGTGCAATGTTTCCATTTAACGTAGTTAAAAAGTCTGCATCATCACCTATGGCATCTGCTAGTTCACTTAGCGTATCTAGTACAGCAGGAGCATCTCCTATTATATTTGATACTGCTGTTGATACTGCACTATCTGTTTCTGTTTTAGTATATACATCTGTGATGCCATAACCTGCTACAGATGTAGGAGTTGTTGTTAGATCACTATAAGCTACCGAAGTAAGATATGTTCCAAAGTCGCTTATTTGACTCTCTG
>Ga0228620_1000936_pt1 | contig 13351 bp, 20 predicted proteins | sample 23DmetaG_FD_186030 | JGI IMG/M metagenome (GOLD analysis project Ga0228620, IMG submission 186030) | Seawater microbial communities from Monterey Bay, California, United States - 23D | ecosystem: Environmental > Aquatic > Marine > Coastal | place: USA: California | collected 2016-10-06 | reverse complement strand
GAGTGTTCCATTACAAATGGGCACTCTATTCTGCAGGACACGCAGAGCTTGATGTAAACAAGCACAGCGAAAAAGAAGATATGCTTCGCAACCGTGATAGAGATAATAGTTGGTTGCTTGGAGACTCCGGAGGCTTCCAGATTGCCAAAGGCTTATGGCCAGGTGATTGGACTAATCCAGATTGCCCGCTGGCTGCAAAGAAACGTGAGCTGGTTGTGAACTGGATGGAAGAATATATGGATTATGGCATGATGCTGGATATTCCAACTTGGACGTTCCAAGATCCTAAAGCAGCAAAAGCGGCAAACATTCACAGCTACCAAGATGCTGTTGATGCAACACATATTAATGCACGTTATTATATGGCTAACCGACGTGGCAACTTCAAAGTACTAAACGTATTACAAGGTAGCAATCATGATGATGCCGACGGCTGGTACGAAGAGTTCAAAGACTATTGTGATCCAGCAAAGTACCCAGACACACATTTTAATGGTTGGGCAATGGGTGGACAGAACATGTGCGATGTGCATCTTATCCTAAGACGCCTTGTGCATATGATACACGATGGCTTGCTAGAAGAAGGATTGCATGATGTAATGCACTTCTTGGGTACAAGCAAACTAGAATGGGCTGTGCTACTTACAGACATTCAACGTGCTGTACGCAAGTATCACAATCCAAACTTTATGATTACATACGACTGTGCTTCACCTTTCCTTGCTACAGCAAATGGACAGATTTATCACAGTATTCGTATTGAAGACCGTGGCAAGTGGAGTTATATGATGTCGCCAGGTGCAGATGCACTAAAGTATGCTACAGACACACGCAAGTTCAAAGATGCAGTTGTCACAGATCGTATACTAGAAGCATTTGAAGATTCGCCAATGAGCCAACACTGCAATATAAATGATATTTGTATCTATGCAGAAGGTGACAAAAACAAGATTGGCACACCTAAAGTAAAAGCAGGCGATGTTGATATTGACAAACACGGTAATCCTATATTAGACGAAGAAGGAAATCCAGTAGTGCGTAAAAAAGACAGCACTAGTTGGGACTCGTTTAGTTATGCACTACAAATGGGGCATAATGTTTGGATGCACATTGAAAGTACGCAACGTGCAAACAGAGAATATGATTCGGGTATTTCTCCATACATGCTAATCAACGACAAAGACTTCCCAGGTTGGGGCGTTGTTAAGTTTAAAGAAGTTGTAGACGAAATCTTTAGTTTGAAAGACAGGCAAAAGAGTCTAGACTTGATTGAAAAATATGATCGTTATTGGATGCATGTAATCGGAACACGCCTAAATATTGGTAAGAAAACTAAAAACGCATTAACAAACTTTGGTAAACTATTTGAGGAAGTATAAATGAATTACGATAGTCTCGAGGCACATCTAGGTGAGCTTGTTAAAAAACATCGACAACTTGATGAAGAAGTTGAAAGGTTGTCAACGAAGCATATTAGTGCAGAACTAAGACAACTAAAAACACAAAAACTTTGGCTCAAAGACGAAATACATCGTATACAAAGACAACTCAACGGAAGTAACGGACATGGATAGTAAACAGATCCAACTTACTAATTTAGAACTTGCACTAGAAGATCTTGATAAAATTATTGACAATATGAAAAAGAACAACTATAGTAAAGAAGAACTAAATGAATACGTAAAAAAGCGTTGGAATGTTTGGAACGAAATGCATCAGGTGAAAAAACAATGAAAAGAATATATGACCAAGGAACAAAAGACGATGTATCTATGTTTATAGGTACTGAAGTAGAACATACACCGCAGTACGGAAAGAAGACACTGTTTGTTGTAGGTGCAAAAAATGTCGATGAAATCATAAGTGTTGCAGAAGAATATGGATGTAAGCATATTTACTGTGGTGCAAACATGAGCTTTAATGTTACTAGTAATACTGAAAGCGAATGGCGGCCTTGGGAAGAGATGGTATTTCCGTTGCTAAAAGAAGGATATTGGGTAACGTTGGACATTGACGTTTCGCAAATTGAAGGATTGCTAGAAAGTGGTTTTACTGAACACAATCGCTTTATTCCAATGATTAGTGTAAAACTTCCATATATCGAGCAACTTGGTTACAATGCTTGTTTAAAAATTGACGATAAAGACTTTGATGCAAGCAATCCAGGTGTATGGGTGCATCGTGTGCATGATTTAAAGAGTAAATCATTATTCACAGATTGGTCAAAATATACCACCGACGAAATTGTCACTTGACAATATGACACAAGAACGTTATTATACATATATGCAACGGCGCATGAGAGAAGAGGACGCTAAAATGGCAAACGCACTAGAAAACGCAAAACGTAGTATTTGGGTAACCTTTACTAAAGAAGGTATTCACAAATATCCAGCAGCACTCGACGATCCTGCGCTGGCAACAGGTGACGAATACGATGTAAGTTTCTTAGGATACCCACATCGACATACGTTTCACTTTAAAGTACAAATTCAAGTAACACACAACGATAGAGACATTGAATTTATTCAATTCAAACGTTGGTTAGAGAATCTTTATAAAGAAGATATTCTCGAACTAGATTACAAGTCATGCGAAATGATTGCGGATGATTTGTATCTACACATCAACAACAAATACCCCAGCCGGTTTGTTGTTATTGATGTTGCCGAAGATGGCGAAAACGGCTGTCAAATTGTTTACCCAGCATAAAGGAATAAAGGTAAATGACTATTAAAAACCCAGTAGTAAACAAGATCTTTAATGATCTTGAAGAGTTCCACAACTTCTGTCGTACAGAAGGACATCCTTTTAACAAAGAGGATCTCTATCGCAACGACCGTAGGCCGTGGCAGGCTTTCCAAAAATACAAGAACTGGTTACGTGCAAAAGCACGTGGTGGAGAAAGAAAACCACGTCATGCGTAAACTATTTTATATGGGCTTAGAGCCATATGAAGGACGTTACACACTCCAGTTGCAAGACTGGAGTGAACGTGCTTTCAAAAGACGTGGTATTGACTATGTAGTTGTACCCGGTACAACAATTGATGACACTAAAGCTATTAGTGTTGGACAAGTTCTTGATGCACATGGACGTAGTTACTTTGCTATGTCGCAAATGATGAATCTAGTGCAAATGATGCGCAACGGTGAAGTAACAGCCGAAGACGTTATTTTCTTTGAAGACATGTTCCAACCTGGCATGGAATCGCTTCCATACATTATGGATCAGATTCCAGCAGAACAACAACCACAAGTATGGATACGTTGTTTAGCACAAGCCGTAGATCCAGATGACTTTGTTCATGTATGGGGTATGGGCAAGTGGATGAGCTTGTATGAAGAAATGTGCAACGAGTTTGTGACAGGTGTATTAGCAAGTAATGAAGAAATGGTTGCTAACATGAAAATTGCAAACTGGAAAGCACCTCTTTACAACATCAGCGGACTTGCATTTGATAAAGATGAAGTACAAGAACGTGTAAATGGTATGATCAAAGACTGGACAGATCGCAAAAATCGTGTTGTGTTTACTGCACGTTTTGACCAAGAAAAACAACCTGATTTCTATATGGATCTTGCTGAGAAGTATGCAGACACAGATATTGAGTTTGCTATTCTACAAGGTGGTCCATTGCGTAGTAACAACTTTAAGTATATCGATCGTGCTAGACAAATGGAAGCCGAAGGTAAACTTGTAATTTATGAAGACTTGAAAAAAGATCAATACTATGATATTGTAAACAACAGTAAAGTATTATTCAACTGTGCTTTACAAGACTGGACAAGTAATACTGTAAGCGAAGCTGATGCATTGGGTTGTAATGTATTATTTCCTGCTTATAGAAGTTTTCCTGAAATCTTCAACAACTGCCACGAACGCATGTATATTCCATGGAGCATCGATGATGCAGGAAACAAACTTGAAAAACTGTTGTTAGTACCACATAAGGATGTAGGTAAGATTAGTGACTGGACTAGCAGTACTATTGATCGTTACATCGACATTATGCAAGGTAACGGCGAACAATGGAATCGTAATAACAATCGCTACAGAGACGAAGTAGCAAAAGGAAAGTATTAAAATGGATATTATCATTTTTCTCGTTATCTTTTCAGCATTGATTGGATACTGGGCAAATAATTATGGACGCAATGGATGGCTCTGGTTTTTCATTGCGTTATTAATATCACCTCTAATCACATCAATTATTTTATTGTTTATGGGTAGAGATGGTGACGCTAAGGCTAAAAAAGAATCCGATGAGATTGAAGCTGAAGCACAAAAAGCGGCGGCTGTTGAAAAGCGCAAAACAGAACTATTAAACGAAAAAGGAAAATAAATTGTTTAAAAACATCGATAAAAGTATGATGATTAAACTTGCATTATTGCATGTTATTGTCGTTGTAGTAAGTAATGCTTTGGTTAGTATTCCAGTTGAATTTTTTGGAGTTAAACTAACTTGGGCTGCATTTACATTCCCGATTGTTGTTCTTGCAACCGATCTTACTGTGCGTATGCTAGGTAAGAATATTGCACGAGCAACTATCGCAGCAGCCTATCCGCTTGCTATCATTGGTAGTATTGCAGTAGTATTGCTTGAAGGCGCACCGCAGAGTGTTGCACTACGTATTGGCTTTGCAAGTGCTACAGCATATGCAGTTGGTACAATGCTAGACGTATATGTATTCCAATACTTGCGTGAAAAGTATCGTGCATGGTGGTTAGCACCAGCGTTGTCAACTGTAGTTGCAAACGTAATTGATAGTTACACATTCTTCTTTGTTGCGTTTAACAACTCAGCAGACGAGTATATGGCAGCAAACTGGATGGAGATTGCAGGATCACAAACTGTACTAAAGATTGCAGTAGGTTTGATTATCTTCTTACCAGCATATGGATTGCTATTAAAAGCATTATCCGGAAAGTTGCGAGAACAATAAATGAAAGTATTAGTTACAGGTGCAAGCGGTTACATTGGTAGCCATGTTTGCAAACTATTAAAAGAGCAAGGACATACGGTTATCGGTTGGGATACAGAAATCCACGGCGAAACTAACCTTGTTGCTACATACTGTGACGAATACTACAATATAGATGTCACTGGCCAATATGTTGGTGGCATCTACGATGCAGTAGTTCATTTAGCGGGGCGTAGTGTTGTCCCACAAAGTCTAAAAGAACCTGCTGAATACTATCGTGTAAACGTAGGTGGCACAGACAACTTACTCAACAAAGTAACAACACCGCATGTACTGTTTGCTAGTACAAGTAGTGCATGGGAAATGGCAAGCCCATATGCACGTAGCAAAGTGGCAGCAGAAGATGTAATCAAGGAGAAAGCTGATGGACACACTATCTTTAGATTTTTTAACGTATCTGGTACTGACGGGCATAATCGTCAACTGGGCGTTCCTACCCATCTTATTCGTGTTGCTGCTATGGTGGCTGCTGAAAAACTACCCAGCCTTGAGATCTTTGGTACGGACTATGCTACTAGGGATGGTACTTGTATTCGTGATTATATTCATGTTGTTGACTTGGCTAGTGCCATTGTCACTGCCGTCGAACGAGGTCCTGCCAATACAGACTATGAATGTCTTGGTAGCAACGTAGGATACAGTGTGCGTGAGGTAATCAATACTATGCAGGAAGTCACTGGTAAAAAGTTAAATATTATCGAAGCACCACGTAGAGCCGGCGATGCTGTTGCAAGCGTAGTTGATACACTAAGCAACTTAGTGACACTTAACAAAAGCATTGAAGATATGTGCTTAGACCAATATAAACTGGAGGTTGGTAAAAATGGATGAACTTAAAAAACTTACTGAACGAATGGTAGAGATGATTGACAACGGCGATCTAATGGGTTGCTATAGTTTATTTGAAGCTGAAATAAGAGAAAAACTTCCTAACTTAGATCAAGAATCAGAACTTGTGCAAGGCTGGATTCAACAAGGAAAACTAGTAGATGAAGAAGATTGGGCGGCTGTAATGGAAAATATGGAAAATATTAGAAAGCATGTCGAATGAGAGATCACAGTGATGCTGTTACTACTATTACGTTAGAGGATGATATTACTATCAACTTAGATAGTATCAGTAGTAATACAGGTACATATAGTATTACTACTACATCCGATAGTGATTATACATTTGATATTAATAATATTACATCAAGTACTGTTAGTGCTATTACACTCGATGACACACACTGGGCTGACAATATTACTTGGGAACAAGTTGAGTTTGAAGATCAAATGCCTACAGTTGCTAAAGTAGAAGATATGTGCAAAGACTATCCTGCATTAGAACAAGCATACGAAAAGTTTAAAACTATATATGCTATGGTACATCAAGACTGGAAAGGCAAACAAAATGACGATGCGGCTCCATTCTAATATAACACCAGATTGGAATATTGATGATTATAAATCGTTAAGTTTCAAACGTGATACTGTAAAAGGTCAAACTACAGTACAGGAATACTTTCGAGTAGGACACAAGCCTGGGCAAATGACAATGCTCAACTATTTTGAACCTAATCCTATGCCTAGTAGCGTTGATTATGTTAAAACATTTTTCAGCGATTTAGTTAATGTTACTGCGGCGATTAATGTGTTTGAACCCGGACACTACTTACCATTACATCGAGACAACTATAGAAAATATCAAAGTGTTGCTAAAGATATTTTAAAAGACAGAGGGATAAACGCAATATACCGATATGTTGTTATGCTTGAAGATAGTGTTCCTGGGCAAATGATGCATATTGGAAGTACTATACATCATGGCTGGACAGCAGGTGAAGTGTTTGGCTGGGCTGGTGATGAAATGCATACATTTTATAATATGAGTTTAAAGGACCGATATGCCATACAAATCACAGGAATACAAACGGAGTGATGTTTTTTTAGATAACTGCTTAGTTATAAAAATAAAAGGACAAACTAGATTTGTAGACGAACAATACAATATACTAGATAATCTTAATGATTATGTTGGTTGTGATCAAATGTATAAACTAAGTTTTTTAAATAATTATGATGGAAACTTTTTACAAATACACGACATGGGTCATATACCATATTTGGAAAATTTAAATCTAAGCTCTATTGACATTAATGAACTGAACAAAAATTCACTAACTATTTTTATTACCGAACAGGTAATACATACTGATAGCGATTATTGTAGATTAGTATTAGGAAAAACCGATACTGCAAAGCATGTTTCAAATAGTATTTCCTATAATACTACAAAAACTATCTGGTCTCCTGAGCTTGACAGTATTGAAACATTTGTAAAGAAAAACAAGTTGACTAATGTTTCTGTTTGTGTAAGTTTTGATGATACAACTAATGTTTACAAAGATAGATATAGTTTTAGACTTTATCGTAATGACGCTTGTTTAGATGCGCTAAAAAACTTATATAACTCATTTGAAGGACCTGCCCATATTAGGCCTATTGATATTGACAAAAAGTTTTGGTGCGGAAACTGGCGGTACAGTTCTCATAGACATCTTATTACAGCATATGCTAGTACACTTGATACAGAATATAGTTGGGGGTTTATAGATAATGATCTTAAAGTTTTAGAAAATACATGGTTTGATTTAGAAAAATTTAAGTTTAAAGACAAACTTGTAAGTAGACTAAACTATTTAAATCAAAATAATCGAAGTATAGATATACCGATTACATCAATGGATATTGATAGTAATATACTAGACGATTCCAAGCGTCCACAAGAAATACCAGCAGGGCCATATGATACCAATCAATATGCTAATAGTGAACTATTTAAAAATACATTTTGTTCTATTGTAAATCTCAGTACATTTGCAGAACCATTTCCTTGCTACGATGAAAAAGCATTAAATGCAATATTTAATGTGCGGCCTTTTATATTATGTGGCCCTCCGGGTAGTTTAGAACTTATGCGCAATGACGGATTCAAAACATTTGGAGACTTTTGGGATGAATCATACGATAACGAGTTAGATCATACTAAGCGATTAGAGAAAATATTTGAACTAATAAACAAAATAGATAGTTGGAGTATTCGTGAATGTCAAGACATATATACCGAGATGATACCGATACTATTTGAAAACTATCATGCTATCAAAGATCCAAATATATGAAATGTGCAGCACTATATAATCACACAAACATACGTGGAGGTAACCGTATATACCCTTGCTGTCGTTACAAAGAAAGTGTAATGCACTTTGATGGCAACGTTGGTAAAATTATGGATAGTTATATCTATAAAAAATTACGCACCGATATGGAAACTGATTGGCTACCAGGCTGCGGTAAATGTAAACACGAAGAGGAACTAGGTGTAGAAAGTTTAAGGCAACGTTTTAATGCTCGTTATCAAATGAGCGTACCTACACTAGATTATTTAGAAGTAGGGTTTGATAACATTTGTGATTTAACTTGTGACGGCTGTTGGGAAGAATGGAGCAGCAGTTGGTGGGTAAAGAAGAATCCAGACTTGCCAGCAAAGCAAGGTATAACTAGCACAACAGAGTTTAGAAACATTCCCGAAAGTATTAGTAAGGTTGTGTTCTTAGGCGGCGAGCCATTAATGACTAATAGACATAGGCGCTTCTTGGAAAGTTTTGATACACTAGAACATTTAGAAGTTGAATACTTTACTAATGGTATGCACAAACTTGTTGAAGATGATTATCGTTTGCTCAGTCAATGCAAACGTGTGCATTTTACAGTTAGTATTGACGGAGTAGGTACATTAAACGAACAAGTACGTGGCGGTAGTGTTTGGAGTAGAGTAGTCAAAACATTAGATGAAATAGCAGACACGTTTGATTACACCATACACACAACTGTACATAAAAACAACTGGCACGGATTGCCCGACTTGTACGAGTTTACAAAAAAATATGCAAAATGGACAACAAATGTCTTGACATATCCTCTAAACTATGATATAATAAACTTAGAGCAGTGTGACAAACAAAAACTATTGGATATTTTAAATGTTTATAATATACCAAACAAAGAATATATAGGCACACACTTAAAAGGAGAAGCATGATGGACATGCGAAGTTACGAAGATTGGCAAATTCACAGTGCAACCGAAAGTTCTGTAGAAGATGTCACTTGGAATCAAAATGATTTACTTACCCTGCCTTGGGAAGCAACATATATGACAGATGAAATTCCAGAAGATAGTAGCTGGGATACATTTGCCACTAAAAATAAAAAAGCATTAGAAGCAATGTATGCTAAGTGGGGTGTACCCAAAGAAGGTAGTTTACATTATATGAGTATTCGGCCGCCACTAACAAAAAGATTAGCTGGACTTATTCAACCATATGCACATATGCATTTTAACTACAACTTTCTCAAACTAACACCGGGTTGTAGTCTAATGTGGCACTTCGACACATATGCTACATTTGTAAGATACAACGATATCGATGAAGATGATGTTCACAACGTTTGTAGAACAGTTGTAATGATGGATGACTGGGATAGAGGACAAGTGTTACAAGTAGGCGAAGAAGTTCACTCTCACTGGAGTGCAGGAGATACATATACCTGGAAAGGTGACACTTGGCATGGCATGGCCAACTTTGGTCCTAGTGATTGTATTGTATCTCAAATAACTTTTTTGGATGAAGATGACAAATATTCCCAATGATAAACGTGATATGGATTTTGGCAGTGCATTTGCTATCCAAGATCCAGCAACTATAAAACTGTTGCGCCAAACTTTTAATTTTACTGATCTTAATAGTGATAGTATTATTGATGAATATTTGTATGAGTATGATACTTGGATTAAAAGCGGCACACTAAACGTATTCACAGGTTTAGAAGATTTTAAATACAAATGTTATAGTAATGGCACTACCGAGTCATTTGATAAGTTTTATATGCGTAATGCTAAACGTAGATTTCGTTGTTATAAGGGCGAATATATGTATCATAAACTTGCTTGGAGAGACAAGTTTGATTGGGCATGGTTAGAAGACGCACCACTACACAAAAATGATGCAGTTGTTATAAGTTTGCCGTTTGCAGATACAGGCGATAAACACAGTTTGTATCACGAACTTATGCGTAAGTGCAGCAACCTAGATATACCTGTATTGGTTGATTGTGCATACTACGGTTCTTGTAGACATATACACATTGACTTAGCATACTCGTGTATTACTGATGTTACATTTTCGTTAAGTAAAACATTTCCAGTTGCATATGCACGTATTGGTATACGATATACTAAAGTAGACGACGATGACACAATGTTTGTGTATCATAAAATAAACTACAACAACAAAATAGGTGCATTATTAGGGCTAGAGTATTTTAAAAACTTTACACCAGATTATATACCAAACAAATATGTTGACAAACAAACAGATTTCTGTAATAATATAGGTGTAACTCCAAGTAAGACAGTGTTATTTGGTGTTGACAACAATAATAAATACCCTCAATACAACAGAGGCGGAACTAGTAATCGACTGAGTTTCCATAGACAGTATATTAAAGGATTAGATATTGCCAGTACAAAGTAATAACGATTGGGATCCATTACAAGAGATTATCATTGGCACAGCAGACAACTGTGTACACCCTACTATGAATAAGAGTACACACAGTTTTATCTATGGCGGCGAACAACTAGAAGATATCAAACAGTTTGACGGACAGCCTATTGAACAATGGATTGTAGACGAAGCAAACGAAGACTTGGACGGATTAGAAAAATGTCTACAAGGGCTAGGCGTAAAAACAATGCGCCCCGAACCTGTAGACCATAACAAAAAGTTCAGCACACCAGAGTGGGAAACAACTGGTTGGTATACTTTCTGTCCAAGAGATTTGCTGCTGCCGTTGGACAATATGATCATCGAATGTCCAAGCCCTATGCGAGCAAGATACTTTGAAACTAGAGCATACTATGAGCACTTGTATCGCTGGATGCAAGAAGGCACACAATGGATCAATGCTCCAAAGCCTATCTTAACAGATGACAACTATCAACTAGAAGACAGACGTGATGCTACACTAGTAAACAAAGAGATCATTTTTGATGCACCTAATATTGTGCGACTAGGCAGAGACTTGCTGTGTCAAGTAAGCAACAGTGGCAACCAACTAGGCTTTCAGTGGCTTAAGACTATCTTAGAGCCCAAAGGCTATCGCTTACACGTTGCTGAGAAGTACTATAGCTTTGCACACTTTGATAGTACAGTACTGCCGCTACGCCCTGGATTGGTGCTGTTAAACGCAGGCAGATTAAGTGAAGACTGGTATCCACCTATTTTCAAAGACTGGGATAAAATTTGGGTAGGTGAAGAAGACTTGCATGTACCGCCAGCAAACACAGGCGTTGCTCCATGTTCGCCTTACATTGGTCTTAACTTCCTAAGTGTAAATGAGGAACTGGTTATTGTAGACGAAAAGCAAGAAGCACTAAGACGTATCTTAGGCAAACATGGTATTGATACTATTGGACTACCTATGCGTCAAGCACGTAGTATGAGCGGCGGCTTCCACTGTGCAACACTAGACACTAAACGCAAAGGAACACTAGAGGATTATTTTCAATGAGCATGAATCACAGCCCAAATAAAAAAGACGAAGAACTAGAACGTATGAAAGCAGAGTTTTTAAACAAGGGTGGAAAAATCACCAAAGGCGAAACCAAGGCTATGCCTAGCGAACTTGGTATTAGCAACAATCAATGGAACAATAAACTAACCAAAGCGGAAAAAGATGCAAAGGCGGGAAAGTAATGCTACACACTATAGAAGATCTTATACATCGTATTAACTTAATGAAAGATAAAGCAATACTATTACACCGAGTTCGCAACGAGTTTGCTGAGATTAGTTATAAAGAATATGATAAGGCAGCATGTCAAAACCTTATTGACGATATTCAAGCTATTGCTAGAGGTATTGCAAACGATACTGAAGGCGATGAAATAAAAACAGAAATGGACGAATGGAAAAAATGAACAACTATATCTTTACAAGTGAAAGTGTTAGTGATGGACATCCAGACAAAGTAGCAGATCAAATTAGCGATGCACTTGTAGATGCTGGACTTGCCAATGGTGATGAAACTTCTCGTGTTGCTATCGAAACACTTGTGACTACTAACCATGTGACGTTGGCGGGCGAAGTAAAAAACTTTAATGTCACTAAGGACAAAGTTAAACAAATCGTGCGTGACAAAGTTAAAGAGATTGGTTATGAACAAGAAGGGTTCCATTGGGATAACCTGCGTATCTATAATGAGATTCACTCACAAAGTGGAGACATTGCACTAGGTACAGACGACTTTGGTGCAGGAGATCAAGGACTAATGTTTGGCTATGCTTGTAATCATACACCTAGTATGATGCCAGCACCTATCCATTATAGTCATGAGATACTAAAGAACTTGAAAAGCAAACGTGGTGCTATACTAGGACCAGATGCTAAAAGTCAAGTAAGCGTAGAGTACTATGGTGCTAGACGTGACGGTGTGATCAAACGTATTGATCAAGTTGTGATAAGTACACAGCACACAGAAGGCAACGTAGAAGAAGCAAGGCATCTTTGTAAACTTGCCGCAATGGAAGAATTAGGAGACTTAGTCGATGAAAGAACTACATGGCATCTTAACCCTACTGGAAATTTCGTTATTGGTGGTCCTGACGGTGATGCAGGTGTTACTGGGCGGAAAATTATTGTTGATACTTATGGGGGTTTTGCTCCTCATGGTGGCGGTGCGTTTAGTGGCAAAGATCCAACAAAAGTCGACAGAAGTGCCGCCTACATGGCACGATGGCTCGCCAAGAATGTAGTAGCAGACAGTATGGCAGACTGGTGTAATATCCAGTTAAGCTACGCTATCGGTGTTAAAGAACCTACAAGTATCTATGTTGATTCAAACGGACACAATGCTAGTATTGCTAGGTTTATTGAACGTGAGATTGATTTAACTCCAAAAGGAATCATTGACAGATTCAATTTATTCAAGTATAATAAGTATAGCGAAAACTGTACATATGGACACTTTGGTGACAAAGATGTACCATGGGAGGATATTGGATGGTAAAAAAATATTACAGCTGGAATGATGTTCATGATACAGCTACTAGCATAGCAATGCAAATGTATAAAGACAACTGGCGTCCTGATTATATTGTAGGTTTAAATAGAGGTGGATTACCGCTAAGTGTTATACTAAGTCATCTAACTGATTGTAACCATTATGCATTAGATGTAAGACTGCGAGATGGCGGTGGGCAAGGTCCTGAAAGTAACTGTTGGATGGCAGAAGATGCATTCGGATATGTGTCAG
>Ga0228620_1000909_pt1 | contig 13625 bp, 7 predicted proteins | sample 23DmetaG_FD_186030 | JGI IMG/M metagenome (GOLD analysis project Ga0228620, IMG submission 186030) | Seawater microbial communities from Monterey Bay, California, United States - 23D | ecosystem: Environmental > Aquatic > Marine > Coastal | place: USA: California | collected 2016-10-06 | reverse complement strand
TGATAACTGAAAGACCAACGCTTTTCATATAACTGCTTTTACCTACAGCATTAACACCATACAATAATATACCACTTTGATTATCAGTTCCCAGTTCAACATCATTAGGAATATATTTTACATTTTCATTAAGTTTCTCAATAATAGGATGTCTAAGATCTTTAGCACTAATAAAACTATCCTCCCTGCTATTGTCAATTTTAGGTTTTACGTATCCATTATGCAGGGAAACCCTTGCTACACTACTTAAATAGTCTACTCGTGAAACAAAATTACAAATTGAATCCAATAGTAATGTATGTTTGGTGTAATATTCATATGCCAAATCAGTAAATTTATTAATACACATATTTTTTACTCTATTCTCATAGGTTACACGTAAATGTGACTTTTGTTTAATATCTCCTGAAAAAATCTTACACTGAGTAGTTGTATTCTTTAGGTCAAGGTCTGATAATTTATAAGAATATTTACCTGAATTAAATGTTACAATTTTATTAGGGTTTTTCTTAATTAGAGCTGTAAGAATTTTTGATTTAGATTTAGTGATTGTTAAGAAATAATCTTCTTTATCAGAACGTTTGACTTCTGCTTTTGTTTTGCCAGAATTATCTATAATTGCTCCTAAAGATAATGAAAATAGATTAAAGTAATTCTTTAAAGTTTCTAATTTTTCTTGTTGTTCATCAATTTCGTTGAATACCCCTTTGTTAAAAAAACTATCAGTAATATTATTAAGGTTGACTCCTAAAATTTCATTCATTTTTATTTTTTGATTGTAATCTTGTATAAAACTATCTAATTCTTTAAGTTCACTATTTTTAAGAAGCTCTGTTTCAATTATTTTACAGTTATTATCAAGAGCTGCCTGTTTTAGATAATTAATTATAGTTTTAATTTTTTTGTATGAATTATCAAGAGTTATAAATTCATAAGGTTGAAGTTTTTTAAGTGCCATTTTTCTATGAAGACGTTGAATATCGTTAATTGATTTAAGTTGGTCTGATACTCCTTCGAAAATATATTGCGTATCGTTCTTGATTTGAAATTCTGAAACAGCATCATAAGTGTTATTAATTTCAATTGAATCTACAATTGGATTAAGTAACTTATATTTAAGATACCTTTTTCCAAGAGGAGTTTTAGTCTTATCTAAAATATCCCATAGCGAAGAAATACCTGAATTCTTTACATTAAAATTAGGGACAAGATTTAGTTGATTAATTGAGTCGTGTGACAAGATAAGATGTTTCTCAGTTTCCCAAATAACAGGCTTTGTAAGTTTTGAGATAATATTATCATTATGTTCGTAAGCAAATTGTAATAGATAAATAAAGGATGTTAGTGATGTAGGATTTTTATCTAATCCGATATATTGAATAGGGGTTATTGCTCCTGTAACTGGAAATACTTTACTCAAAAGTGACTCTATATAAGCGGGTTTAAGAATATCTTGATTAGAATTGTAAAAATTATAGTGTAAAATTTCATTTCTTATTTCAAGACTTTTACGAATAGATTTTTCATCCCAATTAATCTGATCAATATTTTTTGTATGAATAATCATTTCCTTAGGGCTATGAGATTGAATGAATCTAAAAATCTCATCAAGAATATATCTATTATCATCATGCGCCGAATAGGTTTCGTAAATAGATGTTTCTCCTGTTGACATATCAGCAATAGATAATCCTAATTCTACCATAGGTTTTTGTGATTTAAAATCTTTGATACATTCAATATAAACGGACATGACATTATTTGAAAAATGATTGCTGTCAATATTAATACCAGGTGATACAATTTCGGTAATGGTTCTTTTAGGATCTTTTTTACCGTGACTATCTTGTTCAATAATAATTACTACATAGTTATTCTTAATAAGGATGTCCTTCCATTTTTCCACACTATGATTAGGAAATCCTGCCATGAATACATAATCTTTTTTGGAATATTTACTTTGCCCTTTTTTCTTAGACATAGTTAATGCTGTAACTTCGCAGATTTCTCTAATTCTACCTTTATTACTACCAATGTCATCAGTCCCATATACTTCAAAAAAACTTCCTACTTCCATTAAAACTATAGTATTTTCACCATATTTTTGTTCAAATCGATCTTGATAATCAAAATATTCATCTATTAAAGACATTATTCTCTTTGATTAAGTATAATTAATATCTAAATTATATTTAAGTAGTTATTATTTTTTATATTTATTGATATCTATTCCTCCTGAAATTACTTTAACAAGGTATCTATCAACTGTATCTGTAAATTGAGTAAAGTGGTGGTTATTATTAAATTTACTATCTAAAATATTTTTTGAAACAATATTATCTGGAATAAGATAACTGTTAACATTTGTCTTTACTTTTACAGTTTTGTAGTCCGGCTTTTTTACTTGAGAAGATAAATTTTTAGATTTTGTAGTTAGTTTTTTATTTATTTGTGTCTTTTTAGTTGGAGATTTTATCAATTTTTTAGTCGGAGATTTTACTAGCTTTTCAGGCGGAGATTTTACTAGCTTTTCAGGCGGAGATTTTACCATATTTTTAGTCGCAGATTTTACCATATTTTTAGTCGGAGATTTTGTCTGTATTTCAGGAATAGATTTTACTAGCTTTTCAGGCGGAGATTTATCAATTACAATAGGGCTATTTTTATTTAATTTTATTACTTTGTTTTCTTGAAATACGGGTTTATCGTTTTTATAATATTGTTTAGTTTTTACTGGTTTTGTGTTTACCATTGATTTATAAATCGTTTTAGTATCGCCATGTCTTTTTCTATGGCTTACTGCACTTTTACTTCGTGATTTTCTATATATCTCACCTATTGTAGAACCCAATTCTATATCCTCGAATTTAGACTTGGAAGATCTTTTAGAACTTATTTGTGAAAATTTATCATTGAGGGCTTTATTTTTACCAGTAATAACAATTTTAGAATTCATTTTTAATAAACTAATATATTAATTATAAATATTAATCTTATGTGATAACTACGGACATTTACGTATACATAAATTCAATATGTCTATTATTTTTTTCACTTTTTACAGGAACATGTGACTTATAAAGTTCAAACCCTTTTATTAAATCTTGGTTAGTAATAATTTTTTTTTCTGAAGGATTACTAAATAATACCCTTTTAGCATGGGCTATTTTACATTTTGAAAATAGATTTTCAATATCCCTACCAAAAAACTCAAATACATCTTTTTCTTTATCAAAAAAACTTAGAGGTATATTATCTATATCGGCTTTCCAATTGTTATCTTCAATTTTTTTGATAAATATATTTCTTAGATCATCTGCGGAATATTTTTCAATTTCTAACCAAAGTCCAAATCTTGATTTTAATCCTTGATTACCTCTAAAAAACCTGTTATCTAAATCGTTTTTATACCCAGCAATTATAAAAATAAAATCATTTCTATATTTATCTAAATATGGATTTATTAAATCTATAATTCCTTGAGAATAACTATCAATTTTATCTTCAGAGCCCAATGAATAAGCTTCATCTAAGAATACTACACATCCTTTAGAAGCATCTAGTATTTTTTGTGTTTTAATCTCAGATTGACCTATATATCCACCTTTTAAGTCGGTTAAAGTTATCTCTTTAAAGTCTCCTTTCGTTAATAATCCCATTTTTGCATAAATTTGTCCTATAATTTTAGCTACTACAGTTTTTCCCATACCCGGTCCTCCATATAAAACAATATGATGATAATCATTTGGGTTATCATCTAAACCTTGTAAAAACAAAATTATTTTATCAAAAATAGCATCTTTAATATTTTTCATTCCAATCATATCATCGAGTTGTTCTAAATGAGGAACCATCTCTGATAAAACTCTTAGATTAAGATTAAATTTTTTTTTCATAGGCTTAAATATTTCTTCATATTTTTTTCCCAGGTTAATTAAATCTTGAATATTATTAATATTATCTTCTAACATTTGAAATTCATAACTTAGTTCTTCTTCAGTTAGTAAAAAGGGTCTTTGTTTTGGTTCAACTGTTAAAGTATCTATAGATTTATTAGAACTATATTCAGGTAATAATAAATCAAGCACATTAAATGTATTAGACATTGATGTTGAAGTTGATGTAGATTTATTGTTAGGATTTAAAAAAGATATTTTTGGTGTGTTATAATTGTTCATTGATTTATTGTTGTCTATAAGAGAAGTTCCCTTTATAAACAACGATGAAGACGCTAAGTCTAAAGATGATGTCGATGTCTGTGATGAAGAAGAAGTTTTCTTAATTATTTCTTTATTAGAATTATTATCTGATAGATACTTAAACCATAAATTATAGTAATGATATCTTTTTTTATTTATTTCAAGACGTTTTCTTAATGTATTAATAGAATCGTTGATTATGTAACATGCTATATTATCAAAATAAAACCGTCTTTTTAAGTTATTATTAGAAATATGAGGTGTCATATTTTAAATTCTCATAGATTTTAATTTAACTATGAGAATTTAAAATTTTAAGTTAATTAAAAATTTGATAATATTTACTTAAAATTTTAATTATTAAAAAAGATAATGCAGGATGCGAAACAAAACGTTCCTTTTCATTGGGAAAACAGTGCTTGGAAAATTTTACGTGAGATGTTGACTTCACCCGGATTTCTAATTCAACATCAAATTGATCCTTTTAATGATTTCTTAGATAAAGGTCTGGCTAATGTAATAGAACAATTTAATCCTATTATTCTAAATTATGATTTTATCACAGAACAGAAATTCTTTAAGTTTAAACAAGACTCTAAATATTATCAAAATGATAATTGGATTGAGTATCGTGAACTAAGTGATATACATAAACTTTTTAAAGATAAGTATTCTATTATTAATAATCAAATTACTACTATTGATTTATCCGAGCAATTGGGGACTCCTAATGATAAGGATCAACTTCTACAAACAGAATTTAAGGAATTTGTCGAAGAACATCTAGAATTTAAAACAATTGATGTTAATAAGCATAGATACGACCTTGAAATTAATATTTACTTTAATTCTATTACTCCTCCTGTAATTTATGAAAATAATGGCAGTCAAAAGGTTATGTATCCAAACGAAGCGAGAGCGAGAAATTTTACTTATGCTTCAAATACTTTTATTGATTTTCACTTCAAGACGCGCGAACGATTTGGAGAGGCATTTTGTAATACCAAGGAACATCCGGTAATCATTATTCCTAAAGTTACATGTGGCAAGCTTCCTATTATGTTAGGCTCTAAAGCATGTATTCTCGCATCTAAAACTTATAATAAAAAAATTGATTACGAGGAGTGTGAATATGACGAGGGTGGATATTTTATAGTAAATGGAACTGAAAAAGTTCTTGTTTGCCAGGAAAGACAAGCAGAAAATAAGGTATATGTGTTTCAAAATTCTAAGTCCCAGAGTAAATATTCTCATACTTGTGAAATAAAGTCTCTACCTGATAAAAAGGTTCTTACACCCAAGAACATTCAGGTAAAAATTACATCAAAAGAAACTATTCATGGAAGAAATATCAAAGTTTCTATTCCGCATATTAAGCAAGATGTTCCACTCTATGTAGTATTTAAGGCAATGAATGTTACAAATGACTATGATATTACTAATTATATTCTATATGACGTGCCTCGTGAAAATTGGAGAGAATATACTCAATTTCTTAGAGCTTCCCTTGAAGAAGCATCTACGATTACAGACCAAGAGATGGCTAAAGAATATCTTTGTAGGCACGTTAATATGATGGGCTATGACAGGGATAAATCTGAAAAAGATAGGAGAATGACGTATCTTAACGATATTATTAGTAATGATTTCCTTCCACATCTTGGAGAAAGCAGTAAAGTCAAGGCATATTTCTTAGGTCATATGGTAAAGCATCTATTGGATGTGTTTCTTAAAAAGAAAGAAGTAGATGACAGAGATTCATATGTTAATAAGCGTATTGATACCTCTGGCGTGCTTATGTCAAATCTTTTTAGACAATATTACACGAAGCTTGTAAAAGATATGAAAACTAATATTAATAAGGAATATTCAAATGGTTCATGGAAAGCCACACGGGATTTTAATAAGATTATTAATGAAACTAATATTTATAAAATTGTTAAGTTTTCCACCATTACAACCGGTCTTAAATTTGCTTTGGCAACAGGTAATTGGGGTCTTAAGAATAATAAGAATAAGCAAGGTATCGCACAAGTCCTTAGCAGATTGACCAATAATTCAGGTCTTTCTCATTTGAGGCGTGTTAATACTCCTATGGAGAAGACATCAAAACTGGTTGCTCCCCGCAAGCTTCATGGAACACAAATATTCTACATTTGTGGTGCTGAAACTCCCGAGGGTGCTGGTGTAGGTGTAGTTAAAAATCTTGCTTTATCTTGTCATATTACAGGATATTCTGATATTTCACCTGTTACAAATTTGGTAGCGCATCTCCCCGTTAAGAAAATCAGTGATATTAATCCTTCAGATATTCAAACTGCTACAAAAATCTTTATTAACGGTGCTTGGCACTATGTTACATATAAACCTAAATATATTGTAGATAAGTTGAGGAATATGCGCAGGTGTGGTATTGTTCATATTCATACGTCAATTGTATGGAAAATTCAAGATTCGATTCTGGAAATTTATACAGATGCGGGAAGATGCACTAGGCCTATTTATATCGTTAAAAATAATGTCCCACTGATTAACGATGATATAATTAATAAATTAGATAAAAAGAAAATGAAATGGAATAATCTAATTTCCGGAAGTCTTAATACATATAATGAAATGGTCCAGAAGCCTTTGTCTGAAGGTGTAATTGAGTTTATTGATGTTCAGGAAGAAGATAATTGTATGATTGCTATTAATCAAGAGAAACTTATTAAAAATAACCAAAGGAGCCTTCAAACAAGATTTACTCACTGTGAAATTCACCCATCGTTTATTCAAGGAATTTTGGCGTCTATTATTCCTTTCTCTGATCACAATCAATCTCCCAGAAACACATACCAGTCAGCAATGGGTAAACAAGCAATGGGTGTATATGCTACAAATTACAGATATAGAATGGATACATTGGCACATATTCTTAGATATCCACAACTTCCTATGGTTTCAAGTCGTATTATTAAGCATCTACCATCAAGTAATCTTCCTTCGGGAATTAATGCTATTGTTGCTGTGGCATCTAATTCAGGTTATAATCAGGAAGATTCTATTATTATGAATCAAGATTCAATTAATAGGGGTCTATTTATATCTGATTATTTTAGAACATTTAAAGACGAGGAAAAGAAACGTCAGTCGAGTAGTGTAAAAATGCAGGAGAAATTTGTAAGACCTGCTATGAAAAACACTCTTGGAACGCAAGGTAATAACTACAGTAAACTAACTGATAAGGGGTTCCCTGATGAAAATGTTTATGTAAAGGAAAATGATGTTATTATTGGTAAAATTCATCCTATTCATTCAAAGAAAGATTCAAATGAACTTTATAGATGCTGTAGCACATCTGTAAAAGGTGCTGAAGCTGGCTTTGTTGATAAAGTCATGGTTAATAGGAATGGTGATGGTTATAAATTTGTTAAAGTTAGAATCAGGACTATTCGTAAGCCTACAGTTGGTGATAAACATGCTTCTCGTCACGGACAAAAAGGAACTATTGGTATGGTATATAAACAAGAAGATATGCCTTTTAGTAAATTGGGTATGAAACCAGACCTAATTATGAATCCTCATGCTGTTCCATCTCGAATGACTATTGCTCAAGTAGTTGAATGTCTTATGGGAAAAATTGGAACAAACATCGGTCAGTTTGGCGATGCTACGGCATTTACTAAATTTAATGAAAAAAGTTTAGGTGATATTCTTGAAAAATTGGGATTTCAACGGCATTGCGACGAAGTTCTTTATAATGGAAGAACAGGAGAGCAATTGAAAGTTAATATCTTTATGGGGCCTACATTTTATCAAAGACTTAAGCATATGGTTGATGATAAAATTCATTCTCGTGCGAATGGACCCAATGTAATCCTCACGCGTCAGCCAGTTGAAGGTCGTTCTCGTGATGGTGGTCTTCGTTTTGGTGAAATGGAACGTGACTGTATTCTTTCACACGGAGCATCCCAGTTTTTGAAAGAAACTCTTCAAGATCGCTCTGATAATTACAGGATGTATACTTGTAAGAAATGTGGTCTTGTAAGTTCGGTTAATAAGAAGGCTAAAATTAACTTTTGTAAAAATTGTGACAATAATACATCTTTCGCAGAGGTTAGAGTCCCTTATGCGATGAAACTGTTTATTCAAGAACTTGAAACTATGTGTGTTGCTCCCAGATTAAACACTAAGAAATATTAAAAATATTAAAAATAAAAAATAAAAAATATTTTATTTTTAGTATCCACTCGTATATTTTGGTTTGTTTTTATGCTTCTTTGTAACTTTAACCCAATTATGAGTTCCTGGTTCATTATCCATACTAGATGTATCGTTACAATTACCACATGATTCTTCATCACTATCATAAGTTCTAATATTTGTTGAAGATTTAGAGTTTGTATTTATTAAGCTAAGTTTTTTTATTAGTCCAAGATATTTAGATTCAAGTCCATTTAATCTAAAATTAAGATTAGCAAACTCTGTATTAATATTATGCACATTAGATTTCAAGTCGCTATTAACTACTTCAGTTAGTTTATTTATAGCAAATTCTATTTTGTTAATACGGTCATTTAAATTTGAATTGATTGAAATAGAACCTATAGATTCTATTTTTTTATCTACTTGCTCAATAAGTCTGGTATTACTTACATGAACTGTGTTTTTTACAGATGATACAATTTGACTATATTCGTTTCTGATTGAATTGATTAAATTCATTTGACTGGATTTAAGAATTTCATAATCTTTATGATTAAAATCTTTATCTGTAGAAGCTTTGTATTGGTTAAACAGATTATGGATAAGATCTATCTTAATATTTTGATTATTTACTTGGCTTGTTACATTATCTAATTTTGAATTTAATTCAGTCTGGTTCCCTACGAGTTTTTCATCGACTAAATCTATAAAACTATTTAATTCATTTATCTTGACAGCATAAATATCATTTAGGACAGGATAAGTTAAAGACATATTTAATATATAAAATATGTTTTTAAATACATATAAATTATCAATGATTTAGTAATTAATCCTCATTAGAAGATCCTTCTGTTGATTCACTTGCGACTTCATTAGCAGACAATGAAGCCAGATAATTTTCATATTGGTTTCGTAAGCTAATAAATGCATTGCTTACTTTAAGAGATTTTTCAAGATCTTCCGTGTTTTCAGAATCACTTAACTCTTTTTTCCTAATCTCATATTTTTCTTTAATAAGTGAAAATGGAATTTTATCCTCCATATTTTCAATACCCAATTTTTTACAATTTTCTACGAAACTTTCCTTGTTATACAATTTTTCAGGATCTACTTGACTATAACTTTTCTCCTTAACACAATCCTTAAGTTGATTAACCATTTGTGTTAATATGTAGATACCATGTTGTGTAAATGTTTTGTTAATATATTCGATATTATCAGCATTCATAAGGATTTTCAATTGGTCGACTGGTTTAAATAGTTTAGTAAATAGGTATTTAAGTCTTTGAGAATTATCATCTCCTTCTCCTTTAAAAGTTTTAAACTCATTTCGGTTTTTGAAGTATGACCTTTTTAATTCATTTCCAAGCTTTTCTACAAGTCTTGTTGAAAAGTCTCTAAACTTAATGTAGTCATTATCTTTCATTGATACAAGTCTTTGATTAAGTTCATTCACAGAATCAATATAGTCTCCGTGAATATTATTTACTACAGGTGCTGATGATCTTTTTTTTCGTTGTTTTATACGTCTTCCGCCTGCCATTACTGCTCCAGATGCTTTCATATCTATAATTATATATGATATTGTTTTTAAATAATTATAAGTTTTAAATTAAGATTCAGACTAATTATACATAATCTAAAATATCAGATTTTCTTATTTTATGTAAATAATATTTATATGAATAGTGATTATTATAATAGTAATTTAAATGCAGTTAATGTTTTTAAATCTAAAATTTCCAAGAGGACTATAAAGTCTGTAGAAAAGTTTTTTAATGAAAATGTTAAAGGAAATATAGATAACACTGACTTTAATACTGTTTCTCCTTCTTGGAATAGCGATATTAAATGGATTTCTGTTAATACACGGTATATGTATGATGAATTTTTAAATATCTTTAAAAGTATAAATTTAGATATATTTAATGAAATTATTGATTTGAAAAAAGAAATCAGATGTTATTCTGCTTTTTTTGTTACCAGAACAAAATGTAATAAGCCTAATTTTCATACTGATTTTAATAAGACAGGTAATAATGGATTTACATTAATGACTCCTTTAACAAATATAGATAATGATAAGAAAGGCCATCTTCTTTATAAAGATAAAGATGGTAAAGAGCGTGTATATAAATATAAGAGGGGCGAATGTATTATATTTGGAGATTCTTTTGTTCATTCCACACAACCCTATAAAAATAAAGAAGTCACCTTTTTATGCTTTACATTTGGTTCGGATAAAAAAAATTATTGGAAAAATATTTTTCAATCTATAGGAACTCAGCAAAAAAATATAATGCGGTATGACAAAAAATACGTTAATTGTCAAAATGAAAATAATAGATTGGGTGGGTCTTTAAAAAGAACCTATTAAAACCAGCTTTTTAGGAATTATATAATATAATGTTACATTATTTTTCAGTAATGTCAACTATTTTAACTGTTTGATAAGGTTTATCAGTAGCATCAGTTGCGAGATGTTCTATTTTTTGAATTACATCGTAACCTTTTACTACTTTTCCGAATACAACATGTTTATTATCAAGGTGTGGTGTAACTTCAGTAGTAATAAAAAATTGACTACCATTAGTGTTAGGACCGCTATTTGCCATAGATAATAACCCTTTTGAAGTATGCTTTAGTTGAAAGTTTTCATCTTCAAATTGTTGTCCAAATATTGAGGTTGAGCCAGTGCCATCTTGATTTATAATATCTCCTCCTTGGATCATGAAATTTTTAATGACTCTATGAAATATAGAATTTTTATAGGATTTATTATTTACACCTTTTGTAGCAAGAGTTCTAAAATTTTTTGCGGTTAATGGAACAATATCGTCAAATAATTCTATTTCTACATTATATAAGTTAGGATGTCCATTAATTTCAATAATAATTATTAAGTTTCTCTCTTTGATTTCAAGTTGTATATTTTCTTTGGGTTCTTCGTGCGTTTTTTTAATAGATACATTTGAATTAGATGAATTATATCTTCTTTTCTGTGAAGTTATTTTTTTAATCTCTTCCAGGTCATTATCGTTTTTTTGATCACCTGTAAAATTTTTGTATGCCAAATATGAAAAAAATACAATTAGTATAATTACTACGCATATAGATAAACTTAATAATTTCATGTTTGTATATAACAATTATATTAAATTTTTTAAATAAACCTAATTTTCTACAAATAAAGGCGGAGTTAAAATAGGCATTCCTGAACTATCATAAGCATACATGGATAATTTAATATTTTCACATCTCGGAACATTTAGTTCATTAAATAGTTCAAAGATACTTTTATTTTGTGTATTTGTATTTTCATAAATGATTTTCGAACCATACGTTATCATACTAACATCTATTTTATAATCTGATTGTAATATTGAAACCAACTCATTTGTATCAGGACAGCATTCTTTTGTTGAACTAATTTTAATTTTATCCCATGTATTAAACATATATGGCATAGTTCTTACAGACATACCATAAGCCTTTGAAAACATGTTGTCATATGTTGATTCGGGTTTAAGACTATCAAATAGAATGTATTGATTAGTTCCCAAATTAACATTAATATCCGATGGTGTGTGTTTAAATGTTATTTGTTCATTGAGATATTTAATAATTTCAAGTGTAACAAATCCCGATACAACTGTTGTAGTTGTAGATAAAGCAGGTATGATTTTTCCTGAAATTAGTTTAATATCTAAGGAATCAACTACATCAATACCATATATACTTGCTCTAAGATTAGATAAATTTGTCATTCCATCAAGCATAATATTGTCGTCTTTGTCGTATTCAATAATATTGATTTCTTTGTTAGTTTCATTACCAATAATTTTGCTTGCCAACTGAATACTCTCTTTAATTTTTTTTCGGTCTATAATTTCATATTCGCCGATATCTTCTTTGACTATATCTTTCTTTTCATTAATATTGAGTTTTTTAGAAATATATTCCGATGGTTTATAATTTTTAATAAAATCAGTATACTCTTCATTGGACCATATCGGCAGTTTCATAGAAGAACTCAATATATTATAAATGCTTTCAACAAAACATATAGGAAACTCATCAATTTTAAGAACAGATGGCTTAAGTTTTTTACCTGACCAGAATAATGATCCCGATTCATTAGTAAGGTCATCAGGAAAAGTATTTAGAATATCTTTGATAGGGTTTATAAATACGGTTTCAATGATATAAGTTATTAATAGGAAGAATTCATCTAATTTAGTTGTTGTTTTATCAATATTAAAAATGTTAGCATACTTAATTAAATTATCAATTCTTAGTTTACGATTATATTGATTATCAATAGTAAGAAATTCCTCTTCCAATTGTTCAGGGGCTGAAATTAATTTATTAATATCTTGAATAGGAACAGACAAATATGTATGGAAAATGTCTAATGCCCATTCAATACAATGTTCAATTTTATTAGGAAATGTCTTTATTGTGCACATAGGGATAGTTTTTTCTTCCTGATCACTAAGCTCACTATAAGTAGCTGTTTTGTTAGGAATAATTGTTTGTGTATTACATTTTGTTCCTAATGTTCCAGAATCAAATAGTGGTAAATCAAATTCAACACATTTACTATCTACATATTTGCGCGCTGGTATATTATCAAGTGCTCCTATTACCAAATCACAATTGCTCCAAAAAGCAGAATTGAAAGTATCAATGGTATTTTCACCTACTTCTGTATTGTATTCGGTAATATTCATAATAGGGCAATATTCTTTTAATTTTTGTTTTACAATAGATGATTTAGATTTACCAATATCATTATTTCTGAACAGAAATTGTCTTGTAAGATTAGATTGTTCAATAATATCCATATCTGTAATTGTAAACCGAGAATTAACATTGGATGACATTTCGATCATTCCCATATTTTTAGAAATTTCACAGCCTAATGCTCCACATCCAACCATAAACACGTTAGTTTTTTTAATTTTTCTAATAAGATCTCTATCAAGAAAAGCAGAATTTCTAGTATTACTTGACCTATAAAAATTAGAACCTCTTAGAGATTCATAGTTAAAATATATCTGTTGGTCGATTGGTGTATACTTTCCAGTAATTTTAATAACTTCGTGTGAAATAATGCCAGCTATAATACTTGAAAGAATACTGAAATCTTGTTTTTTCCTAAAATCTTTATTAATTGTATTATTTCCAGTAATATTTTTTATAAACTCAGTAATTTGTTTATCGTCTTTAGCA
>Ga0228620_1000900_pt1 | contig 13694 bp, 15 predicted proteins | sample 23DmetaG_FD_186030 | JGI IMG/M metagenome (GOLD analysis project Ga0228620, IMG submission 186030) | Seawater microbial communities from Monterey Bay, California, United States - 23D | ecosystem: Environmental > Aquatic > Marine > Coastal | place: USA: California | collected 2016-10-06 | reverse complement strand
CGACGTTCGCCTCACTTATTTGAGTGTCAAAGTGTTACCTAACGTCACAAATTTAAAATACTGATGATCTGCCTAATTTTTGCTCATCATCTTTGGTGTAGGCACTATCGCTTTCGTACCGCTTGTCTTTCATCGCGGTCTCAAACCGATCTGCAATCTTAGCTTTATGCAATATCAGAAAATGCTCAGCTATTCGATCTGCATCGCAAGCTACAGAGACACGGCTATTGACGCTAATGGACGGCCTGTTGATCAAAGAAATCCGGCGGCTTTTTAAACTCAACATCGAACAAAGTCTGGTAGTCTTCAAGATTTGAAAGCATCATTTGACCCAGGTTACGGCCCGCAGATGTTAACTGATTGTAAAAGTCTACTAATCCGTCTTTCTGTGCAGCGACTAGGGCTTCCCTCGTGCCAGAAATGTTATGCGTCATTTGGCAATGTAAAATCACGCTTTCAAACAGCATTAGATCGTTCACTTTGTTCATGCGATAATCCCTTTCCATAAAACAAAAGCTGCCAATAAATTGGCTTGAGAAGTATATTTGGAAAAGGAAACTGACCTTGGTTTCCACGCGCGTGTTTAGTCGCGACACAAACAAAATACGACCGCATACAAGCTTTGGATCACTTTCGACGATGATGCGGGTAGTCGGATGAATGTCGCTGAACCAAATGGCCTCTGATCCGCACGCGACTAATGGATCGGCTAAGGATGAGGCTGAGGCTGAGGCTAGAGTGCATTTAAAAGATGTTGGTGTTGAGGGGCTGATTGCTCAGCCCGCTCATTGATTAAGGTGGTTAATAAATCGCTGACAACTGCACTAGTCCGACGATAATAAAAAATGCTGCGAATACTAATTTGAGTACAGAAATTGGCGTAGCTTGTACGGTCGTTCCAAAGTTCGTGCTTTTCATTGCATCATCCATGTCTGCAATAATATGCTGCATATTGGTCATAATTCTAATTATGCCGAACGCACCGAGTAACGTTGGGAATAATACGGATGCAGCAACTACGTTTTCTTTGCCTGATATGTCAGCAAAGCAAATGACCATCATAGTAGCGATTTGAGAAAAAGTCGTTATTGCGACGACGATTAAAAAGTAAAAGAAAGTTGTTGATTGAATTGACTGCCTTAAATGCTGATCCATTTTGCCCTCCCTTTTGTTGGCTGCCCTCACCAAATTCAATTTGGCTACCTATGTCAAATTAATACTGAGGGAAGTTTGTTTTGATGACGCGAGGTAAAAAATATGCGCATTCATTGAGGCTTACCGTTTTATCTCAGAGGGCGCTCAAATAGGTCAGCCGATCAAGCTGATGAAGTTCCAGCGCAAGTTTATTTTGGATGTGTTTGATAACCCGCATGGCTAAGGTTTAGGGCGAGGCTAGAGGGGCTTTTAGGGCTCTGTCAGAATATACCACCTTGCCCGACAGCATCTTGAAAATAAACTTCTGCGATATGCCCAATCCTGTATCCTTTCGCTATTTCAAAACCAGTCCAGAGATCATCCAACTTGCGGTGATGCTGTATTTGAGAATTCCGCTTTCACTTAGAAACGTGGAAGACCTGCTTCATGAACGTTGCGTGGATGTTAGCTGTGAATCTGTCCGCTACTGGTGGCACCGGTTTGGCTCTCAGTTTGCGAGCGAGATCAAAAAGCGAAGGGCCGGGGGCCTGCAGTCAAGCAACTGGAAGTGGCACCTTGATGAAGTCTTTGTAAAGATAAATGGAGAAAGACATTACCTCTGGCGTGCAGTCGATCATGAGGGCGAGGTGCTAGAAAGCTACGTCACCAAAAAGAGAGATAAGAAAGCCGCTCTCAAGTTCATGAAAAAAGCTTTGCGGCGCTATGGATCTCCCAATCAGATCGTAACTGATAAACTACGATTATACAGTGCAGCAGTAAAAGAGCTGGGCTGTTTAGAAAAGCAAGTTACAGAGCGGTGGGCAAACAACAGAGGTGAGAATTCACATTTACCCTTTCGACGACGAGAAAGGGCAATGCTTCGGTTTAGGCGCATACACAGTCTACAGAAGTTCGCATCAATTCACGCCTCATTTTACAATCACTTCAATTCACAAAGGTCACTCTCAAAACGCAGTACTTTCAAGCTAAACCGTGACGCTGCTCTCACCGAGTGGCGTTCCTTACTGATCTCATAGAAAAGGGTCGACAATCCAATACTGATGCTTGGGCTACTTTGTCTGACAGCACCTCAAAAAGGCTTGTCACCTTTGAGCGTAATCCGATTCCCGGAGCGAGTTTGCGGAAAGTAGTCCCACATTGCGATATGTTGCACGCAACGGTTGTCCCAGAAAGCGACCGAGTTTTTCTTCCATCTGAAACGCGCCTGAAACTGAGGTTGGTTGCAATGCTCAAAGAGCAGCTTAAGGACTGCGTCGCCTTCGCCTGTAGGTAGATCGAGAATGTTGGTGGTGAATACCGGGTTCACGAAGATGAGTTTTTGTCCAGTCTCCGGGTGGGTGCGAATAACTGGATGCTCAGCGCGGGGGAACCGGCGCTTGTCTTCCTTGCCTTCAATGGAAGCACGCTTACGGTATCCTGGCGCACCGTCGTGAAGGGCCACCAATCCTTCCAAGTAGCTTTTCATGCCATCCGACAGCGCATCGTAAGCAGCGTACATGTTTGAAAACAACGTGTCACCACCAACTGGAGGGACAGTATGTATGTGCAAGATTGACCCCATCGGTGGCTCCGGGTCACAGGAGACATCCGAATGCCATCGTTCGCCTGCAATCTGCTTGGAATTGGCATCTGCGTGAATGGGTAATACTTCGGGATGCCCTTTTTGCGACGGCGCATAAGGATGAATGTCTAGCTCTCCAAACAAGCTACCAAATTCTTTATGTTGATCTAAAGTAAGTTCTTGGTCACGAAAAAAGATGACTTGATGTTTGAGAAACGCGTCGTGAATCTCCTTGAATTGAATTGGGGTTAGTGGCTTTGCCAGATCAACACCGTGGATTTCGGCGCCCAGCGTTGGGGTCAAGGCTTGGACAGTAATGGTCTGATAGTTCATTGAAGGCTCCTGTTACTATCGATCCGGTCCAAGCATTCGGGCATAAAGAGTGCTCCCGGGTTCATGATGTTGTTAGGGTCTATGGCTACTTTTATCGCACGCATGGTTGCCATTTTGGTCGGATCTGAAAATTGCAGAAGATCTTTGCGTTTCAATCTGCCAATCCCGTGTTCAGCGCTTATTGATCCCTGGCAGGCTTCGGTTGCGTTGTTGATTGCCGTGCGAACGTCTTCTTGCATGTTTGGCTTTTTATTAAGGTAATCGTCCTTTGAAATCCCTTCAGGTGGGAAGACATTCACATGGATGTTCCCATCACCCACATGCCCATACCGGTTGGCGCGTAAATCTGAGTCCAAACCTACCAAAACAGCATCGGTAAGGCTAATAAAGTTAGTAATTTCATCAGTCGGGACAGCTGTGTCAGAACTACAAAATACGCCCTCTTTCATGTTGTATTCATATGAAAATTCACGAAGAGCCCAAAGGGATTTCCGTTGTGTATCAGACTGCGCAACTATGGCGTCAACAATGAGCTCCGCCTCCAGCGCCGCTTGTAGCACCTCGGCCACTCCGGCTGCGATCCCGCAATGTCCTTCCACATCAGCAACCACATACCAAGCATGTGGATGATCAAAAGGATCAAGCAAGCTTGGAAAGTGTTTGGTTGCCAGTGTAACGCCTAATTGCGACATCAGTTCGAACGCGGTGACGGTCTCGCCCAGTGCTGTGCGAAGATCACGCAACAAAGTCACCGCAGCATCTGGTGAGTTAAGGGCGCACATAAATGTCGCGGTTTCGTCAGGGTGGGGCGCAAGTTTAAGAGTGGCGGCTGTTATGATTCCAAGCGCCCCCTCGGACCCAATCAATAGGTTGCGCAGGTCAAATCCTGTGTTGTCTTTTCTAAGGGGACGCAGATCGTTTAATATAGATCCATCGGGCAAAACGGCCTCGATCCCCAAACAAAGATCCCGTGCGTTTCCGTACCGAAGAACCTGAATGCCGCCAGCATTTGTCGCTAAGTTTCCGCCAATTGTGCAACTGCCCTCAGACGCAAGCGACAGGCCAAAGCGGCGATTTATTTGCTGGGCGGCTGTTTGGATATTTGCCAAGACACAACCGGCCTCAGCGGTGATTGTATCCGTTTCGATGTCGACTGATCGAATGGTGTTCATTCTTTCGAGCGACAAAACAATAGCATTCCGCCCTTCAAATTCTATATGACCGGCAGAGCCACCTGTTCCCCCGCCAAACGGGATAATCCCAATCTTATGTGCGTTACACAAAGCCACAACAGCAGAGACTTGTGCCGTAGAAGACGGCAGTACGACTAAAACAGCATCCCCCACAAAGCGGCCTCTCGGATCGGCAAAATACTTGCCAGACGCCTGCGGGGAAATCCACCCTTTCGGGCCGACACAGGATTTTAGATCTCCGAAAAAAGCGTCGCTCGGTCGTTCACCCACCATGACTTATTCCTGACCAGAGGGCTGGTCAGATAGCCAAGATGAATAGCCATTTGGTGACAGAATAATAGGCATATGATACTGCCCTTTCGGGTCAGGCATCTGGAAGCGCAACATAATCTGCTTAATGATACCCTGTAGGCGTGCCTGACCAAGGCGAATGCTCCAATAAGGTCCGGTTTCAAAAAGCAATTGATAGGTAGCGTCTGGGTCAGCAGACCTCAGATCAACAGTTTCAGACAAACGCCCGCCTTCATCCATTTGTGTAGAAAAAATAAGGCGTTCGTCAGCACCAACACTCGTGAGATTGACTGCGATCCCGCCTGCGTGGGTCCCATCAAAACTGTTTAACATATGAGAAGTAACCAAAGCCATCATTCGATAGACGCTTTGTCACGTTTATCTGATGTGGCGGCCACAATAGGAGAAATTACGCCCCTACATTTTACGTTCAAACAGGCAGGCATTCCGCTTGCCATTGCGCGTTCCAAGGCTGCCGGCAGGTCAGCGCGTTTTGTGACTAATTCGCCATATCCACCCAACCCTTCAAACAGGCCATGAAATGGAATGTCCCGGAAGTCCGTTGCATAGTGTTGTTGGTTCTTGAACAGACGTTCCTGTTGTTGGCTGATACAGTCCAATCCGCCGTTGTTATCAACAACAACAACGATTGGAATGTTCTCTTGAAAGCAGGCCTCAATTGACAGGCCCCCAGACAGAAACGCCCCGTCGCCCGTCACCAGAACAACTGTTTTATCGCGGTTCAGGTTCTTGGCAGACAATGCAAAAGAAACACCAACCCCAAGCAGACTGTAGTTGCCGGGATGCAGAATGCCGCCCAGTTTTCGCCCCCGCGCCGCTGCGATGTTGGTGGCAATTTCGTTCCAAAAATGGGTATTCCCGCCGTCAAAGACCAACCAATCGTCGTCTTTCATAGCCGCCTGAACATCCAAAGCCAGTTGCAAAGGATGCATCTTGCGGCCTTTGACTGCGTCCTGCGCGGTTTCGGTTGCGATATGCGCTGACCACTCAGAGACCCAATCTGCGCGGCGCTTGCGTTGTAGATTCAGCCAGCCGTCGAAGGTTTTATCAACCTGTGCAAGTGCTGTTAGAAATGCGCCGGGGTCAGACAGCAACTGCAGGTCAGCGCCGACGTTGTAATCCAACTCCTCGTGGCTGCCATTCACACAAACCAGTTTGGTTTCGGGCTGAATGAACGGTGGATTGCCAAAGTTCATTTGATTGTCAAGCCGACACCCCACCATCAGGACCAGATCCGCTTCGTGGATTGCGGGCTTCGACGGATGAAACTGGTGGAAATCCGCCAATCCTATATAGGCGTCACAAGATTCATCCTGTATTTTCGTGTGATACGGCACATTGAAAACCGGCATCCGCAATTTTGTACCGGCGGCACTAAGTGCGGCTTCGCCACCAGACCACCAGATGCCGTGGCCCCCGATGATAACGGGGCGTTCGGCGGCTTTGACTAGCGCCAGAATCTGTTCCAAGCGCTCTGGGTCGGGCCAGGCCCGTGGGACGGGTTGATCTGTGCGATCAAAAGGGCGTTCATCGCGCCCGGCGTCTTCGTCAAACGAGGAAAACATGATGTCCACCGGGAGCGACAGATGCACAGGCCCCGGATAGCCGGTGGTTGCCGCACGCCAAGCCCGATCCACGAATTCGCTGATCCGTTCGCCATCGGTGATCTGCACCGAGTATTTCGTCAATGGCGCAGCAATCGCCACATCATCAATCTCTTTAAATCCACCAGCCCCTTGTCGCTTGAGGGTTGAAGAACCGGTCACAAAGATCACGGGCGTGCGTTCGCCCCAAGCTTCCAACATGGCAGGGACCGCATTGGCAAACCCTTCTGGCCCCACAAGGCAGACAGAGGGTTTTCGGGTGATCCGCGTGTGCCCGTCGGCCAGATGGCCTGCGACCTGTTCGTGCGGACAATTGATCACCGGCATCTGACATTCCATAAACCCTTCCAACGCCGGATTGCAAAACCCGCCTGCAAGGGTAAACACATGTTCCACACCTTTTTCCTTGAGCGCGCGGGCAAGAATGGCACCGCCACGAATTTTGGGTTGAACGTTCATGACCTTCTCCGAAATTGAACTCTATTTTGCATGGGATGCGGACGTTGACGGTTCCTGAGCAGCCCGCTTTTGATGTTCCGTCCAAACAATGCGAACGACCGACAATACAGTTATCACACAGAACAACATGGCGATGGGCCGTTGGATCAAAAAGCCAAGAGGGTCGCCTTGGGCCACCAGCAAGAATGACCGGAACGACACCTCGAATTCCGGTGCCAGTACAAAGCCAATCAAAAAGGCAACAAAAGAATAGTCGAACTTTTTCATCAAATACCCGATCACAGCAAAAATGATCATGATGTAGAGGCTGAACAGGCTGTTGGTTGAGGCAAAGACACCCGTCATACAGGTCAATCCGATGATGGAATAACTGACGTATTGAGGAGCTTTCACGATATGGCTGTAAAGCCCGCTGCCCAACAAACCAACCGCGAGGTTTACAAAATTCGCAAGGAACAGGATAGTGAATATGCCGTAAATCAGGGCAGGCTCAGATCTGAAAACATGTGGTCCCGGTTCAATACCATGAACCAGAAAGGTTCCGATCAACAGCGCAGTAGACACATTTCCCGGAATGCCAAGTGTAAGGAGCGGTACAAAACTGCCGCCAACAACGGCACTATTTGCAGCCTCAGGGCCAGCGACACCATCCAAAATACCCTTGCCAAATTCCTCGGGTGTTTTTGAATATTTCCGTGCTGTGCCATACCCGACAAACGCAGCCAGCGAGGCCCCAATACCGGGCAAAGCCCCAATCGCTGAGCCAATCAAGCTGGAACGCAATATGGTTTTCCAATGGGAAGTAAACTCAGCAATCGAAAGCGCCGGGCCGCTGGTGGCGCTGATCGATTCTGCTGAGTGCTTTGTACCGCCAAGCCTACGCGCATAGGCGCGTTCAGCGGCGACCATCACCTCAGCCAAGCCCAACATCCCAATCGCGATTGGCAACAGAGGCAGACCATCCAACAGTTCCACGAAGCCAAACGTCATTCGAGGTGAGGCGTTCATGGGATCAAGCCCGACCATGGCGCACAGCACGCCAAACGCACAGGCCGTCAGGCCACGTGCCATGGATTTTCCGGTCAGCCCTGCCACAAAAGTAAATGCAAACAACACCACAAAAGTCAGCTCTGCCGGACCGAACTTCAATGCGATTTTCGAAAAAGGCGCGGCCACAAGATACAGAAGAAGATCCGCCAGAATTGCGCCTGCGACAGATGCATAGAGCGCCATCTGAAGCACCTGCTTGGCGCGCCCTTTTCGCGATAATGGATACCCATCAATCGCAGTTGCCGTGGCCTCCGGTGACCCGGGAACGTTGAGCAAGATTGCTGAAATTGATCCCCCGAAGGTTCCGCCTTTGTATATCCCAATCAGAAAGGCAACAGCGGTCAACGGGTCCAATCCGAATGTTACCGGCGCCAATAGAGCAATTGCCATGGCCGCAGTTAGACCGGGAACCGCCCCCATAAAGATGCCGATTGAGACCCCTGCAAGAATTGCCAAAAGCGGCTCAACAGAAGTGGCATTTTGAATGCCCGCAAGCAGTGCGTCCATCGTCAGCCCCCCAGCCGGGCCACGTCGGGCCAAACTTGAATATGCAAGCCAAGGCCATAACGAAGGCCACAATACAGGATCAGGATCGCCAGAACTGAGGTGCCTAAAATGGAGAACGGATTACGCCCACCGGTTCCAAACATTAGCGCCACCACCAATGCGGTAGCCGTCGAGAAATATCCCATCCATGGCAGGAGAAAAGTGAAAAGGCACGCAACCGAACCAACCAGTAAACAGCCATAGACAGTAGCACGTGTTAAGACAACGTCGTTCGCTTTCGCAACATTCCTGTTGGCATCTGATCGCTGCGAAAAGGCTATGCTTGAGGCCAAATCGAGCAGGGAAAGCCCAAAGATCAAAGCCAACGCCGAGGCTGGCAACAGGGTGCCATTCATCGCAAATAGAGTATTTTGACCGCGTACGTGATCAGGCAGGAACCAAAGCGCGGCCCCTGCCAGTAGTGCGACAACTGAGGATGTGATGTTTCGGTTTGTCATCGACACTCACCCTGGCATGTCTGCCTGTTCAAACATCAGCTGCCTGATGCATTTATCACAGCTTCCATTGCATTGGAGATTGTGTCGATTGATGCTGCGGTATCGTCCGCGCCCATGGGCGTTATCCCCACATAGCGACCCTGCACCAACTCCTGAAACTCGGTTGAGTTTGCAGCATCGAGCAAGGCCGCTTCCAGCTCCATCTTCACATCAGCGGGTAGACCCTTGGGTGCGGCAATAACAGAATTGTAACTTACAGCGGGATACCCAAGACTGGACATGGTTGGCGCATCAGGTGTTGCATTAAGTGGTTCTGAGCCAGAAGCGGCCAGTACAATCATCTCACCAGATTTCACATATTTGACATGCGGGCCACCGCTGAGGCCGAAGTCCACGTGTCCCCCAAGAATATTCTGCATCATGTTCGCCCCGCCTTTGACCGGAATTGGGATGATTACGACACCTGTTGCTTTGGATATCGCTTCGGCCTGAAGCCGATCTGCTGGGCCCAGAGACCCAAACTTAAGCGCCATTCCGGTCGATTTTGCATGCTCCAGCATGGAGGGTAAATCCGTCCAGGGCTTGTCTGCCAAAGACACGAACGAGGTTTCAAACCGTGCCATGGTCAAGAGGTAATCATAGTCATCTTTTGTATAGGTGACTTCGCCCTGCAAAGGGTTGAATGCAAATGTTAGACTGGTTGCCACAACAACCGTATACCCATCGGCGTCTTTTCCTTTGACGGCAGTTGCCGCGATGCTGCCACCGGCACCACCCATATAGGTGTGAACGATTGGCTGGTCGAGCGCTTTGGTCAATGGTTCAGACAGTTTCCGAGCCATTGCATCAGAAAAACCGCCAGGCTTAAACCCAATCACCATTTCTATGGGTTTGCTTGGATAGTCCTCGGCTAACGCCATGCTTGCGCTTAAGCCAAAAGAAAGGCCTGCAGCCAGAACCTTTTTGAGTAGTGTATTGACGCGTTTCATATGATCCTCCCGAAAATGAAAATGTCAGTTCGACATGATATTCCAAGACCCAGGGTATCCGCCGCGGGCTGGATTTCTAATTGTTTTCACACATAGGGCCAATGCCGGTTTGTTATCAACCGTTACGCACGTCACTTCGATAATACCCAATTTGCAGTGCATTCTGTCGCTTTTCCATCATTAAACTTTGACTTCAAGACAGGTGCAGTTATAGAAATTAGGCATCAGCGAACCTAACGAGCCAACTTATGAAGATTGTTCAGATCAAGTATTTTTGCGGCATCGTTGAAAATGGCGGGTTCCTTGCGGCCTCAGCAGAATTGAACGTGACACAGCCGGCGCTCAGCAGGCAGATTATCGAGTTGGAAAAAGAACTCGATTGTCAATTGCTGCTCCGCGGCCCGGGTGGAACAAAAGTCACAGAGATAGGGCAGAAATTCTACCTTCACGCCCGCGATATACTCGAAAAAATTGACGTGGCTCGGGTGGGCGTGCACCGGAAGGCGAATATATTTGAGGGGGAAGTGAGCATCGCGCTGCCTGTAGGCATGGCATCACAACTGGCAGCACCGATTGTTGAAACCGTTGGGAAAATCCATCCGGACATTACGATCTGCATCGAAGATGGGCTGGGATATCAAGCCGGCCAGTCAATAGATTCTGGTAAGGTTGATTTCGGAATCTTGGCGAATGTCGGACACTTACAAAACGTGACCTTTGAGCCAGTTTTGGAAGAAGATCTGTTCTTTTTTACGAAGAGGGAGGGAACAGACCCGAACACAACTGATGTTGATCTGATAGACCTACAAGACATTCCACTCGCCATGCCCAATCGTAAAGTGAACGTGCGCCGCAATCTAGAAACTGCCATGATCAAGCTCAATGGGCAGCTGAACATTCGGTATGAACAGCAATCGCTTTTGACCATTCGCAGCATGGTAAAGGCTGGTATCGGTGCGACGGTTTTGAACTGGCCATCTATGTCAGATCTATGGTTTTCAGGCGACATTGATGCCCGTAAGATTGTTAACCCCAGAGTGTCCAGGATGGTTTGCCTGGCGATCCCAAATTCGCGACCGTTGTCCAGAGCTGCCGCCGCAGTCTACGATATCGTCCGCAAGATACTGGTAGGTGAGGTCGAGCAAGGCAACTGGCGAGGCGGACAAATTCGTTCCGGTACTAGAGGGCATTTCCCTGATAGATGACCGATTGGTAAAAATGCGTCGCGGCCTCCTTTGTCAATCGCGACGTAAAATTGGGCCACTTTGCTTGGAGATTGTGTGGAGCTTTGGCGCGCGTGCTTGTCACAAAGCTGAAGCGAGCCAAAGCGCATGCTGGCCGTCGGGCCAGTAGATTGAAACCATCCAGCGTATTTATCGTATAATGATTTCAGGGCAATGCGATCACCAGCGTTTTGGTAAACACATTCTGCAAGAAACTGTTCGACGTAGTTATTATCAGCCCGCCAAATGGCCTTGGCGGCGTCAAAAGGCGGCAGTTTGGTTTTCGTTGAGAAAATACTTTCAGAAATGTTTGCGTTCTGAGTTTAACAGAGACATTATTACCCTGTTGAACATGGTGCTCTTGTGGTCTGCGTATTATAATTTAGCGCATTTTTTAACGCACCGATACAATATATATACAATGCATTGTTATTAAACGATTATATGATAATTAATACCATCTTCAATCGAGGTAATGGAAACGTCATTACACAGCAGATTATAGAGCGGGGTCACCCCTCCTCCAGTATAAACTTGGTTTTGGGCGCTGAACTCTTCCATGCATTCAGGGCACATGTTGAATGTGTATTCAAGCATCGCGCCAGCAAACGCCAAAGGCTCCTTTCCAGTGGGGTTATCACGCAAGTTGATTAACGTATTCAACTCGTGAAGGAACAGGTTTGTGCTGTATTCGGCAGGATGATAGGGAGTAAGGACAAAACCAAAATCAGCGAGACGGTCACGAACACCGGCATTAGTCTCGGGAATACTTAGAAGTGTCATGGGAAAGCCCGTGATCACGATCTCGCCATCAGAGCGCTCGGCGGCAGCGGCAATATAGTCTTCGACGGCCAAGCCTACCGCTGAGGTGGCTGGAAAGCCAAAAGCAAAATTCATCCGTTCTTCTGCCAGTAGCGGCGTAGCCGCCAGAACAGCAACCCCCCAAAGACCTGAAAGCGATTGCTTCATTATTACTTCAAGTTTCATTCTTTCCTCCTTGTAATTGGCGAAATAGGACCAGAGAAACGCTCCAAGACAAAATTCGTATTGTTTGTAGAGAAGATCGGTACCGACAAGCCGATGAGTAAAAAATTGAAAAGAATTTTTAATCATTTAAAATTACTTACAGGTGGGGGGTCGAAGTCAGGTTCGAATTTAATGATCTTCGCTTCAATGATTGCTTCTCAGATGTTTATCCCTAGGCGGCATATACGTGCGTATATTTGGCTCTTTTCAAATGACGGCAGGAAGAGTAGTCGCACCCGAAGACGTCAACTCCATGTTTTCACACCTATTCGAGCTAGCTGCAGCATCGGACAGTTTGGGCTCTCAGCTGCCATTCGCTGCGTGTTCATCTAGCGGCTACTACGCTGACGCCGCAGGCTTGTGCAAACGCAGCATTTTCTGGCTTTCGCAGCGATGAATTTACGGCGATTCAATAGACATTGCCAAAGCGGTCATTGGGCATCATTGATGACCTAAAAATGCAGAATAAACGCCAAATGCACCGACAGTAATTAGGCTGAGCGCCCAAATCACATCAAGATTGAACCAGCTTTTTGAAATAAATTTCAAACCAAACCAATTATAGACAAAGATCGCAATCGCAGCACCCGCAAAGGTCATCGCAAAGGTGTGGGTTGCGGCCACTAAAAAAGCTGTCACTATATTGTTACTCATGAGCGCTTGTGCAGCGGCATGACCTGTTCCTGACACGCTTTCGCCCAGCACTAAAAGCCCGCAAATACCAAGATAAATAGGCACCAGCATTAGTCCCGCACCATGGGCAGTGGCGGCCAGAAACGACCAGAGCCCTAGCTTGGCAGGATGGATGCGGGCTAGAATTTTCGGGTGTCGCCGATTGATCAAAAGATAGATCCCCATCGCAATCACTAGCGCGCCTGCACCCATCCGAATTTCACGCTCGTTATTGACGAAGAAATACATCATTGAAAACGGCAGCAAGATGATAATCATCGCCAGAAAATGACCAGTCGCAAGCATTGCACTGGCTTTGATCATGGCGCTTTTCTTGCGTTCAAATAGAGCCGCGGAGACAGCCAGAGGCCATCCCATACCAGGGTTTACGCCATGGTATATACCCGAAAAAATGACGGCCCACCAAAGGGCCGTCGCAGTCATGGTTTCCATATTTTATACAGAGGGGTAACAGAAACTATCGGTGGAACAATCGCCGCCTTCCAGACGAATTTGGTGGGCCCGGGTGTTCTCTGGGAAGTCAATGTAGAAGTCAGGATCAAGGGCAAAACTGCCATCTTCTCCAACATTCGCCATCACCATTTGCCCGCCTTCCTGATGCGGATAGAACTGGTTGTCCCATGAAGAATAAAGCGAATTTGTCCAATACACTCTTTTTCCGTCGCGGCTGATCTCGACCATTTGCGGTCCGTAGATAACCTCCTTGCCGTTAGGGTGCTTATGTTCGGTGGCGATACCGCCAAGCTGTACCTTACCGTTGAGCACGGGGTTCATTGGATCAGAGACATCATATTGATGCATCTCGCCCAAGCCCCAACAGGCGACATAAAGGTATTTATCGTCAAGGCTCAGGTCGATATCAGTGACCAAGGGTGGCACGGCTCCGAAGCCTTTAAGCAAATCAGGAAGGTTTTCTGGATCTTCCGGGCGTGGATCGATCGTGATCGTCTTCTTGGATTGCCACACACCATCATCACCACGCCACCAGGTAAAAATCGCGCCTTGTAAGTTTGTTGTATCAACCACGACACCGCAGAAGCCATAAGATTTGGTCGGATCATGGGCAGGGCGGATCTCTAACGCCATCTGGTA
>Ga0228620_1000889_pt1 | contig 13806 bp, 20 predicted proteins | sample 23DmetaG_FD_186030 | JGI IMG/M metagenome (GOLD analysis project Ga0228620, IMG submission 186030) | Seawater microbial communities from Monterey Bay, California, United States - 23D | ecosystem: Environmental > Aquatic > Marine > Coastal | place: USA: California | collected 2016-10-06 | reverse complement strand
ATCTTGTAAACCAATATAGGTTAATGCTATAAGGGTAACAAATGCTATAGACCAATGTGATAATATTTTCTTCATAAATCTATTTATATTAGTTTTGTGTAACTGTTGCTGAACAACTAGTGTTAGTACAGTTTTGATGTAGATAATAGTTTTGAGCTGTACTACTATCTTGTGTTAGAGTTAATGAGGTATTATTACCGCTTAAATTTAATTCAGCATTATGATTACCGCTTCCATCTTGTGTTACATCTATTGTATGACCATCTGTTAACGTAACATCTAAGAAGTGATTACCTGTTCCTTTCTGATCTACAGTAACATTATTACTGCCATCAATATCTAAGAATAATACTTTATCTCCTGTTTCAGTTTGGTCAATATCTAAAACATTACTACTACCAATAATTTTAATATCAGCAAAATGTTCACCGTTATTATTTAAATGTGTTTGATTTAAGTTAAGAGTATTTGAAGCACCTGTTATATCGATTAATGCACTTTGATTCAGGTTCTGAGTAATATCAACATCATTTGAATTACCATCAATATCTATTCCTATAATGTTATTATTATTTGTTTGCGTAATAGTTAATTCAATATTATCACCGGTTAATTGACCGGCCGCTGATAAATCTGGACCAATGACTAAGTTATCAGCACCATCCTGTGTTATGTTTAATTGAATTCCAGTACCACTTTGATTAATATAAATTTTATTATTATTTTGAGATGTTGCTTGAGTGTTAGTAACTTTTGTTTGTTGAGTTGATGTTATCCCTGCTTGTGGTGTAGAACTTATTATACCTTCTTCTTCAAGTGTTTGTTGTAAAAAGGCATATGCTCGTGTCATCCAATCAGCAGTAGTATTATTAAACTGTGTTTGGTCAAGTGTTACAAGTAATCTACCACCATTGCTACCGTAACTATAAGCTGCCCATGATTTATATTGATGTGTACCAGTTGAGTTATTAGAACCTAATGCAGTACCACCACTATTCATTGAGAATAAATTTCTTGTTACCCAATAACCAGATGTTGCATCACCAGAATATTGACTACCATTAGCATAAGAAACAAAGTTTCCATCATAATTAAGTACTGTAATTGTACCAACAGATAATTTAGATTCTATTAACTGTTCGATGTTACCTGTTCTATTACCATCATTATCTCCGTTACCTGCAATTAAAACTGTACCACCATTTCCAATATAAGTTTCATATGCGGTCTTACATGTACTACCACAATTAGAACTACCTGCAACATTTATATGCAAATCTTTACTACTAAAATCATTTATGTTTATCGAACCACTATTTGTACCAGTCACAGTAAATCCCATATCTTCAAGCTGATCTTCCATTTCGCTATATAAATTACTATCGGTATAACTAATGTGTACTGTGGCTGCCATCACAGACCCAGCCATAAAAAAAATTGCAATATATAATAATATTATTACTAATATGCTACTGACTTTGAATAATAGTGATTTCACTTTCTATTCCCCCTAATTCAAAATCTATTAATTGAAAATCACCTTGTTGTATATTTAAATTATAACTATTCTCTTGCTCAAGGTATAATTCAACAACACTACCACTTGCAGCTTCTCTATGCCAATACCATTGTGGGTCTTGGTCTAATATAGTAATTCCTGTTTCTTTATCTTTACCTAATTTAAATTCGTATGCACCTTTTTTCTTATCAAATTCAGAACGCATTTGTAATGCTAGCTGACGATTGAGTTGTTCTAATACATCTCCTAAGAAATTCTGATCTAAGAAATCAATGTCAAGCATTGATACTGCATCATCTTCTATTTCTTCTAAGTAGTCTACTTCTAATTCTTCAAACTTTAGAAAGTCAATGTCAAGGGCTGTAGCTACTTTATTTAATTCTGATTGTTGTATTGCCTCTACGATCTCTCTTGGCTTTGATATAATAAGTAAATTATTAATAAGACTTTCATCTATATCTAATATAACAGGATTTAATGGCCTAGAAAAAGAAGTGTCCACGACCGTGGCCTGGAAGGCCTGATTCATAATAACCATGCCCGCATCAGATTCAACTGATATTTCACCTACGAAGCAGTTACCGTTTGTATCACATGATGGTAATAGAATAATAGTAGAACTACCTACCTCGTCTATTGTCATTGAAAAATCTGTACCTCGAACACCGATAGTTGCTGTTGGAGTTTTTATTTGTACTGCAGTTGGTGTGGTCTTTGCAATCTGACCTGAAGCATATCTTACTGTACCAAGTGCTGCTTTTAGTGATAGCGACCCCTTCTTAGTATTTGGGTCATAAACAAATTCATCAATAATAAGTTTGGAATGTTGTGTAACATCTACCCTCGTATCATCAATAAAGCCAATAGCGACTTTACCTTTACCAGTTTTAACAGTATCATACTGAAATATATCTACATCTTTTTTGGCATCAACATCTTCACCATCCGTTCTTTCAATATTGGCATTACCTTCATGTAAGATAACATCGCCAATTATACTAGCGAATGATGAAAATGTTAAACACCATAATATAATAAAAAGTCGCACATTAATCTCTTTGGATTATATCTACATTAGCAGAAGCACCATTAACTGTGAGAGTTAAAGTATCTCCACTACCTCCAGTTTGTAAAATAACATAGTCTGAACTATTACCATCATGGTGTAAGTTAAGCGTACTAGCATTATCTTGGTCTATATCAGCCACAAAACTTGTACCAGCTGCGTCTATGTTAACTGTTCCTGTACTTGTTTGTTCTATACTAACATTAGCACTTGCACCATTCACATCTAAGTTAATAGTACCTGTACTTGTTTGGTCAATATCGTATGTACCACCAGCACCTGCTAAACCAGATGAGGTTTGTCCAAGGATTGTTCCATCTGTATTAAATACAGCATGACCTGTTTGATTAATATTAATTGTCTTAACAGCACTTGATGTACTTCCACTTGATGTTAATGTTACACTACCACCTGCAGTCTGAGTAATATCAATATTTTGTGAATCACCTGTTGTTGTCACAGTTGCTATATTATCAGCAGCACCTGATTGAACAACATCAACATCAGCAGTGATACCAGTTTGAGTCATAATTAAAGTATGACCGTTGACATCTCCATTACCATCTATGTCGATTAGATAGTTATTTGAATCACCATTAATTGTTAATCTTAATATTGCACTTGTGCCATCAATAGTAGCGGCAACAACAGTACTGTCTGTGCCTGAAGCACCAACAATATCAATGTCAGCATTATCACCTGAAGCACTACCACCAATATCTAAATCGATATCCTGTGAGTTACCCTGAAAAGTAATTACTGCATTTACATCATCACAACCACTTGTACTATCGGCAGGGTCACAGTTAAAATCAATATTGTTACTGTTACCTGTGGTACTCCATGTACCAACAAAGCTATCACCATTTATATCAAAGGTGATTATATTACTATCGCCCACTTGGTCAATATTAAAGTTTGACGCTGTACCATTTACAGTTGATGATGTGGTACTATTTCCTATCATATTACCATCGCCATCCTGCAATACATCAAAAACTAATGATGCTCCGGCTTGCGTCACATAAATCTTATTTGCGGCCATTGCTGACACACTCATCAAAGCCATAACAAAGAATGTTAGTAATTTCAAGATTACTCTCCTCCTTTTGCCTCAATTGGATGTTTCGCCCAATCATCAAGTGGTATAACTGGAATTTCAGGAATCACTTCAACTTCTTCCTCCCATTCCCATAAACCACACTCTTTTCCTTCATATATCATTTGCAAGACTGCATATTCAATAGCCGTACGAATCGCATAATTCACGGGTTCGTTAGCTGCATTACCAGATTCTATTTCCAGTGCACGTGTTCCTAAATCTAAGAATCTAAACACATCTGCACCATTACTGGTACTCGCAATTGTTTTAGTTGCTGATACGGTCAATAGGATTTCTCCTGTCTGCACCGCAACGAGTCTCATTGAAACAGTTACTTGATCAGTTCTATATTGATCGTTAGCTCCTAAACCTAGAAACCTTGCTCCTGCTCCACCGCTTGTTGTATTTGTATCATATCCAACAATGGCACCCTCTAATATTAGACCAGCAAACAACATAGGCGATAAAGAATCTGTCGCCTGAGAACCGTCATATAGTTCCCTTGTACTTCTAATCAGTTGTCTTTCTTTTGTTAAATTATCTAAACTAGCCCTTTCAACAACTGTAAACCAACCACCATGATTAACCGCCATGAGTGATTGTATAACCCAAACATCAGCTCCCTGAGAAACTGCTGTTGATAATCCTACTTGCTTCCTTTGTCCTGTTTCATCAGGAAAATCATATACCGCAACTGTAATTTTTACTGGATTGCCTTCACCATCCGTAGGGGTATTTATCAAAGAAGGCATATCTTTTAGCAATTGTTTTGTAGGTGTACCCTGAACAAAAGGCATTTCTCCTTCTATCGCCTTTGTATTCTGGGTAGAACAAGCGCCCACTAAACAACTTAATAATGCTATTGCCAAATATTCCATATTCATAATCTTAAAATTTAAAGTCTCCAACTGGTACAATTAATTCTGTTAATGAACCATCGGCCGATGTAACAGTTAACGTAATTGTTTCTGCTGTTTCATCTTTTACCCATGCCACTGTTGAACCATCAGGTAAAGTTGCTGTACCACTCAATGGGCACTCTAGTTCTGTTGTATCGGTATCTTCGGTACAGTTTGTGCCGAACATATTATCAACCATTTGTTTGGATAAGTTTGCGAATATACGACTTTCTACGTTCGTTACAAACTTTGCTAAGGTAGTATTCTTAGCATCTCGAGCTGCTTTGGCTGCGGCTGAAATTAAATCCTCTTCAACCTCTTTCTTTCTATTGTACTCAAGCTGTGATATAGATAACACATGGCTTGAATAACCTTCTCCACTAAAAGACGGATTACCAAATTCAAACGTTAAATTACTCGCTTGGCTTATTGTCGTCAGTATCAGTAGTGTCAGTAAAAGTTTTAATTTCACCATGTCTTTCTCTCTCCTGTAATATCATATCTAATTTAGCGTTTAATCTAATTAAATCATTATCCAACATTCTTACTCTATCAATTAATGCAATTAATGTCATATGGCTATCGCCTATAACTGGATCTACCTTTGTAGAAACCCATGTCCATATGAAGTATATAAAGTAACCCATTGCCAAAGCGGCAATAATAGGAAAACCGTAATCACTAACTAATTGTCCTATCGTTGTTTGTTGCTCTACTACTACTTCTTCCATCAGTCTCTCCTCGCATCAGTCTTACCATCTGCTCTTGCGATTCGATCCGTATCAGGTCTTATACCAAATGCCTGACACATTTTGACATCAATACGTATTAATTCACTATTCATTGTCTTCACTCTATTGTCTAAGGCTTGTGCAAACATTCTTTGTTGTTTAATATCATCTAACACACCATCTAATATAAAGTTGAGTGTTAAATATACAAAATAACCTGCTGCTCCTGCACCTACAATAGGAAAACCTACCTCAGTTACTAAATCTAATATGCCTTCCAAATCAATCTCCTAATGTATTCATTACTATATTTATAGAAAAGACGTCTTATAAATAGTAATATTATAAATATCCATAGAAGCAATGAGTTTATTCATAGAAGATAGCTGCATCAATTGTGATGTATGTGTGCCAGAATGCCCGAATGAAGCAATATACTTCGGCGGGGATTACAAAATAGGTCACCCTAAATATAGTGAGATATATGTGATTGACGGTGATTTATGTACAGAGTGTGTAGGTCATTTTGATACACCTCAATGCGTAGAAGTTTGTCCGGTGGATGTATGTCTACCTGATCCTAATAGGGTTGAGACTGAAGAAGTCCTGTTAGCTAAAATTAATCACGATTTAGTACGTAAATACGGCTAAATTTATTTTTAAGGAGATAACTATGGAAGAGGATCCAGGTAAAACTTACCCTGCTCCAGACCCAGACGATAAGAAGAAGGAGAAGAAACATGTTTGAAGATAGACTATGGATTTATACAAGTATTGCAGGAGCATTATTGGGTGCAGCATTTTTAGCTTATATTAAAGATACACGTATTGGTTTATGGGCTTATGGTAAGATTGATGATACTGTAGATTATTTTAGGGACAAGTATGGTTGGACTTGGTTAAACCAAGATGAAGATGCTTGGAAAAAGGTCAATCCAAAGATTGCTGCAAAGATTGAGCAATTAGAAACACGTATTGACGATTTAACAACAGAAATAGAGGAGAAACTATAATGGGAAGTAATTTAGGATTAATAGCTTTCGGGCTTATCGCGTTATTTGCTACATCAATGATTAAAATTGCAGCGATCGCTGCATTAGGTTGGGGTGCTTATAAAGCCTATAGAGATTGGGGAGCAATGTAATGTCAATACGTGAAATGAATTTAAAGGAGAAGAGTCTCCTTTTTGCTAAACTTGCAGCCGATGCATATGGTGATAAAGCCGATGTTATAAAGCTTGCAAAGAAACATGGTTTTACTAAAACAAAATTTTATGATATAGGTGGAGCTCAAGCATATAGATTTGAGTCAAAGACTGATGTTGTAGTTGCTTGTCGTGGTACAGAGCCTACGGAATTTAATGATCTCAAGGCAGATCTAAAAGCATTTCCAGTCAAATCAGAAACAGTATCACGAGTACATCGTGGCTTTAAAGCTGAAGTAGATGAACTTTGGCCTGAGGTATCTGTTGATATAATCAATGTAAAGAAAGCATTATGGTTTTGTGGGCATAGTTTAGGTGCTGCAATGGCAACTATTATGGCTAGTCGATGTGCTCTTAACTATAGTTTTCCAGAGGTTGATTGCTTATTTACATATGGTTCACCAAGAGTTGGTTGGCCAACCTATGTTAAATCACTATTGATATGTCATTATAGATGGCAAAATAACAATGATATTGTCACAAGAGTACCATTAAGACTTATGAACTATAGACACGATGGTACATTAATGTATATTGGTTGGGATGGAACAGTATATGATAAGCCTATGGGTATGTGGCCGAAGTTCTCAGATCGTATGAAAGGTATGTGGGGTGGACTAAAATCATTCAAAGTTGATAACTTTAGCGACCATGCAATGACTGAATACATTAAACATATTGAAAATTGGTAGTTGTATAAATACATTCATAGGAACTTAATTTCGGGAATATAAATGGACACAGATAGTAAACTTCTCGAAATTGAATCGAGATTAGAAAGAATGCACAATGCATTGCAACGACAAGAGGTTGAATTAGAATCTTGGCGTGGTAGGAGCGTAAGAGTTCCTAACTGGATTAGAAATTGTGGAGTTGCGTTGTTTATGGCAGTGCTTGCTCAATCAATGGCTGCAGTTTGGTGGGCATCTGAAATAGAAAATAAACAAGCGAACATTATAGAAGATGTTCAAACGAATACAGAATTTAGGATCACGAGTACCGAAAGATACAACGAGATCATGATACAATTAACTAAAATGGAAGTTATGATGACGAATCATTTCGAAAACGAAAAAAGGAAATAAATATGAAATCACTCAAACAAATTAGAGAAGCGTCAGGTGGCAAGGAAGCCTACCAAAAATTCTTCAATTCTCTTCTTAAGAAATTTGGAGTATCATCACCTGCTGAGTTAGAAGGTGATCAGAAAAAGAAATTTTATGATGAATTAGATGCTGGTTGGGAAGGTGATAACGAAAAGCCTGAAACTAATGAGAAAATGAATCAGGATAATATGGATCCTGAAACTATGAATCAAGCTGATCCTGATGAAGAAGAAATCAATGCTGCATATATGAAAGCACATAAAATGAATGCTACATATGATAAGATGAATGGTGATACTGAAAAAGGTATTAATGCTGGTTATATGAAATCTTCTTATCACGTAAATGCTTCATACCATAAAGAATCAGTTAATGAAAAGTCTAAGCTTAAGGGTGGTAGAGGTAAAGCTGAGATCGATATTAATTGGGATGGTTCTGCTAAAGATAAAAAATTCGCAGAGACTAAATATGGTATTAAAATTAAGGCAACCAGAGATGGTGCAATTCTTACAGGTGATAAGAAAAAGATCTTAGCTTATATGACAGGTCAAGATTATGCAATGGATGACGAGGATATAGAAGATTTATATCCTGAGTTAATGGAGGGTAAAAGCTCCCCAAAACCTTTAAGCATTATTCGTCAGAATAAAGTATCGAGTGATGCTGTAGAAGAAAAAATGGTCATGTGTGAACATTGTGGTAAGATGCACGAAGAAGGTGGATGTGCTCAATCAGCTATGGATATGAATGACATGGATCCTGAAACTAAAGGCATGGAAGAAGCTAAAGCTCCAAGATTATCATCTGCACATAAAAACCAAATTCATAAGATTGCTAGGAAGCATTCTGGTAATATGGAAAAGGCTATAAAAGAAATCGAAAAGATGAAAATTTGGGCAGGTCAAGGTATTAAAGATAATCCATATGTAATGGACGTTCTTAGACAACATAATGAAGATGTCAATGAAGGTGTTGATGTAGATCGCAGAACAAAAGGTTTTAAAGATGCAATGATTAGGCAAGAAAAAGCTAAAAAAGTTCGTGAAAAATATAAAAAGAAAAAGGAAGCTAAGAAAGACCAAGCTGAACTTGATGCACGTTACGATTATGATGGTGAAGTAGATACTGTTTTAGCAGCAGCAAATTATGTATTAGCTGGTGGTAAAAATGAAGATGCTGCAGCAAATGCGGTAGCACATGGCGGTGTTGATATGGCACCTAATGCAGGTAAGAAAAAGAAAAAGAAAAATTTAATGGCTCGTAAATACTAAATGAAAACTTTTAAGATGTTTGAGAGTGACGCGTATCACTCAGGATTATCCAAGTCTAGTAAAGCAAAAAGGCAAGCACAGTTTAAAAAGCAAGCCGATATGGATGACGATGATCCAAATGCATATAAGCCAGCGGTAGGAGATAAAACAGCGAAGACTCGTAAGTCTACTCATACAACAAAGATGCAGAAGATGTATCCTGATGTATATGAAGCAAGCAAGTCTGATAAGTCTCTAGCAAAGAAAGCTAAAGCTTCTGGTATGCCTCTTGGTATCTTAAGACAAGTCTATAATCGTGGTGTAGCTGCATGGAAGACTGGACACAGACCAGGAACAACACCTGAGCAGTGGGGTCATGCAAGAGTGAACTCATTTGTAACTAAATCATCTGGCACTTGGGGTAAGGCTGATAAAGATTTAGCAGATAAAGTAAGAGGTTAATATGCAAAATTTTAAATTGTGGGAAATGGATTGTTGGGATGGTTATAAGAAGGTTGGTACCAAGATAGGTAAGAATGGTCAGACTGTAAATAACTGTGTCAAAGAAGATGACTTTGTACCACATATGATGTATGATCCTAAAACAAAGAAAGGATATAAAGCAAAAACAAAAGCTGATCATCTTAGAATGAAAGACATGGGTTATGTACATGACCTAGATGAATTAGGCCCTGCAGCGATGAAGAGACGTAAAAGAATGCAGGATCGTTTACAAAAGACTATGAAAAAATATGGCGATGCTGCTAAGATGGGTATTCCAGCAGATCAAGTAAATCAAAGACGGAATGCTCCAACTCGGAAGAAAACTTAAGCTCGGCCTTTTAATTATGGCAACACTAACACTACCAACACAAGCAACGGTTAACGTAGTATCAACTACATCTGATTATTCTGCTAAATCCAATCTAAAAGAAACTGTAGGCTCATATATGACTGAGGCTACTATGTTAGTATATGATGAAATATTAAGATACCAGCGTAATGTACAGTTTACAAATGGATTAGATGAAGCTGCACTTGCTGCATTTGACTTTGATAATTTTGCAGGTAATGTTCTTTGGTTGATGGATGAATTAGTTGGTGTAGAATCTGATTGGATACAAAATGCTTCGCCAGGAATTAAAGATAATACTGCTTATGGTTATGTGCAATTTACAAAAGATAGTGTTGAAACAGCGGTTAATCGTTATCGATATCACATTGAAAAATTTAATTCACGTTCTATTTTAGGTAGAAGAGATTGGCAACCTCGTGGATATAAAAATTCTACAGGATTATTAGGTGGTACTAAGATGAAATATCCTAAATGGTTAACAGATCTTGAAGATGCAATTCAAGGGGAATTGATTGGCACAGCATATATATCATATTATGACCATAAGAAAGAAATGAATAAATTAACCTATGACCAGATGTTAGCTTTGGCATTTGTTCACCTACATAGAGCAGAATCTAAAGATTATAACTTTGTGCAGTTAGCAAAAGGTGATGTAACAGCTGCAAAAGAGATATATTCAAGAAATCATCACACAAATCCTGATGCCAAAACCCTAGCACGTATGGAATTATTCTTCCAAATTCATTAAAGGAAGTCTTGTTTTATATAAATAACTCTATATAACAAGGAAACATCATGGCAAAACCTAATTCAAGATCGACATTACAAGATTACTGCTTAAGAAATTTAGGTGCACCTGTAATTGAAATCAATGTAGATGAAGATCAATTAGAAGATCGTACAGATGACGCTATACAATTCTATCAAGAATATCATTCTGATGCAGTAATACGTGAATATATTAAGCATGAGCTTACTGCAACTGATATAACAAATAGTTATATTACTGTTCCTGATGCTGTGACATCAGTTGTTCGCTTATTAAAGATTAATGCTTCAACTGGTAGTTCATTATTTGATATGGGTTATCATATGCGTATGAATGACATCTTTATGTTGCAAGGTTTAGGAACACAGATGCAAGAATATACGATGGCACAACAAAAGTTATCATTAGTCGATCATCTATTAAATTCTCATGAGCATATAAGATTTAGTAGACATATGAATAGAATACATATGGATGACGGATTCGGCAATTTAAATGCTGGAGATTTTATTGTATTAGAGGTATTTAGTATTATAGCTCCAGACACTTATACAGATGTGTACAACGATCATTACTTGAAAAAGTATCTTACATCATTAATCAAGCGCCAATGGGGTGCTAACTTAATGAAGTTTCAAGACTTTCAATTGCCAGGTGGAATAACTTTAAACGGTCGCCAGATCTATGAAGATGCGATTGAAGAAATTCAGGGGTTAGAAGAAGAAGCTAGGCTAATATGGGCCATGCCAGATAACTTTTTAATGGGGTAATTAATGGCTACATCAGTATATTTTTCGGGTGCTGTAAAATCTGAACAGGATCTGTATGAAGATCTTGTAACAGAAAGTATTAAAGTATTCGGGCAAGACGTGATATATATTCCACGCACTCGTATATCAGAAGATGCTTTACTCAATGAAGAGTTTAGTGAGTTCACAGCTGCATATCCAATAGAAATGTATTTAGAAAGCGCTGAAGGTTTTGAAGGCGATGGTAATCTATTAGGTAAATTTGGTTTAGAGATTCGTGATCAGGCAGACTTTGTAGTAACAAAAAGACGCTGGGATTCTGTTGTAGGTGTAAATGTTAATGATGCTAATTTAGGTTATACTGAAAAAGGTAAACCTGCTGAAGGTGATCTCATTTATATGACACTTACTCAAAGATTATTTGAGATACGTTATGTAGAACCTAAGAATCCATTCTATCAATTAGGAAATCTACCAACCTACACAATGACAGCTGAGTTATTTGAATACAATGACCAACACTTTGATACTGGTTATGATGAGATTGATGCTATTGAATGGAATAACGCTACATCATATAGCTATGTTCTTACAACAAGTACAAACTCATATAAACTTGGTGAAGAAGTTAAACAATGGACTGGAACAAATGACACCGCTTCTCCAGCTCAACCGATTAATGTTGTAGGCTATGTTGCAGGTTGGGATGGTGACAATAATAGAATAACAATTATATCACCACATCAAAGTACAAATGGTGATGGTACATTCATGCAATTCTCTGTACAGGCTGCATCAAATAGAAAACTTGTAGGTACTGAATCTGGTACATCGTTAAACATTGTAACAGATGAAACTACAACAATAACACAATATAATACAGATCCATTTGCTGATAATGACGAATTTGAAGTTGCTGGTGATGATGTTATAGACTTTACAGAATCTAATCCGTTTGGTGATCCATAATGTTTGAGAATCATTTTTATAACGAATCAACTCGTAGAATGGTATCCGTATTCGGATCTATCTTTAATGACATGGAAGTCGTAAAGAAAGATGCCGCTGGTAAAATACTTAGAGAAATTAAAGTACCTCTTGGTTATGCACCGAGAAGTAAAGTACTTGCACGTTTAAACGAACAAACATCTGATCCAAAGCTAGCAATTAAATTACCAAGGTTATCATTTGAAATAGCTTCTATGGACTATGACGCAAATGCACGTGTGTCTAAACATAAGAATTATACAAAGGTTATAACAGGTGATACATTACAATTAAATAAGTTAGGTGCTCCCGCTGTTTATAAAGTTGGATTTGAATTAAATATTATGGCTGCTACACAAGATGAAGCTCTGCAATTATTAGAGCAGATACTTCCAATGTTTCAACCAGAATATACAGTAACAATAAAAGATATTCCAAGTATGGATATCAAAACCGACACTCCTATTATATTAGAGAGTGTTACTATGAATGATGATTATGAGGGTGATTTAGTTACGAGGAGAGCTATTGTTTATACTTTAGGTTTCTCAACTCGTATTCGTTATTATAGAGGTATAGGTAAGAGTAAACAAATTCTCCAAACAGAAGTTGATTATTCAGAGAATGTTGATCCTACGACTCATAAATTTGAGACACAAAAGATAGTGGGTACAACCACATCTGATGGTGCTGGTGGTTTTAAAGAACCATACACCGAAACGATTAACTTTTTTGACACTGACGTATAGAGGAGAATACAATGTACAGATTTAATGCACGATTAGTAAGAGTTGTTGATGGAGATACCATTGATGCAGATATAGAATTAGGTTTTTCAGTATTCATGAGGGATAGAATCCGTTTAATGGGTATAGATACACCTGAGAGTAGGACAAGAAATTTAGCAGAGAAATCATGGGGACTTGCTGCTAAACACAGATTGATAGAACTATTGGCAGAGACCGATGGTGAATTTACCTTAGTTACAGAAGATATGGAGAAAGGTAAATTTGGAAGAGTACTTGGTACGATTGAGGTTAATGGCAAAGATGCTAACCAAAGTCTTATCGAAGAGAACTTAGCTATACCATATGAAGGCGGCAATAAAGATGAGAGCCGTACAAAGTATGGTGTAATGGAATTATGGAATACATATTATGAAAACCCACAAGAACACGATGACGACCATGAGCACGGAGATGAAAATCCAGAAGCCCACATTGACTGGCACGAAAAGTAAAATTGATGCGGACTTCGAAAGAGTTCGTAGAGATTTATTTGATTTGTCCACGCAAGGTGAAGAAGCTATAGAGCTTATGATGGAACTTGCACGTGAGTCAGAACACCCAAGAGCATTCGAAGTTCTTGGGCAATTAATCAAACAAAACGCTGAGATAGGCGAAAAAGTTTTAAAGCTTCATAAGAGTAAGAAAGAACAGGATAAAACTGATGAACCTACAGCACTTGCTCAACAAGGGGCAACTAATAACAATGTTTTTATAGGTAGCACAGCAGAGCTACAGAAGATGTTACGTGATGAAAAGGTAATAGAAACAGAACCGGAC
>Ga0228620_1000886_pt1 | contig 13831 bp, 5 predicted proteins | sample 23DmetaG_FD_186030 | JGI IMG/M metagenome (GOLD analysis project Ga0228620, IMG submission 186030) | Seawater microbial communities from Monterey Bay, California, United States - 23D | ecosystem: Environmental > Aquatic > Marine > Coastal | place: USA: California | collected 2016-10-06 | reverse complement strand
ACTGTTAGAACTTCACTATAGATCATAGTATCTGGTTCTACCGGATTTAAATCAGTAAAATTTGGAAATGGTGTGGCAAAATTACCTGGGACAGCTTCATTTTGCACATCCCATGATTCAGTTGCTGTTCCAATCTCCAGAACAACTTTCATAATTTGAGTGTAAAAAGTAGAAGTTCTTCCTCTTACCTGTATCCTTGCGCCGTTCTCAACTGTTACAGCAGTAGTATTATCAATCCAACCAGTATCCCAACTTCCATCACCATCGTAATCAATACGCATCGCAACATAATCAGTAACAGGAGCTCCTCCAGGTATAGGAACATTAGATGAAATACCTACAGCTGCCTGTGTAGTTGGTGTTAATCCACTAACAACAACAATTGATTCTCCTGGTCTACTACCATCAGCAAATGTATACAAAGTATCAACTTCAGCACCCTCAAATCCCTCCATGGGATATGGATCTGGAGTGAAATCCTCCTTGATCGTAATAATCAACCAATATTGAAGTAAGTCACCAATTTGAAGAGTGACTGTTTGGGTTGTATCCCAAGAAGAAGGTGCCTTAAATTTAAACTGAACGTAATCGCCTTCGGACACGTAAAGTGGTTCATCATTTGGTGCAAATGAAAATGTCATTCCTCTTACATTGTATCCCAGTATTAGTATTTATCTATGATGTTATAGTTGACGAACATCTTTATAATCATTCTCTTGATTTGTGTCAACTTTAATAGGATAATTTGCTTTAATTTCAATATCAACATCAATATCATCAATCAAAATCAACTCAGACAAAATATCTCCTTCTGGACTGAAAACTGGTTCTTGAGCCTTAAGTAATTCGTCCGAATCTGGAATATTTAAATTGTCTGGTGTCTGATCAATATTTACTGTGGTAAGTTTGACATCATTAGCAGTGCCGCCTTCACCAACAACATCAATAGAAAAACTAATTTGAGAAGGACCAAAATTACTCCAAGGAACAGTTATGGGAACAGTTCCATTTGCCTTAGTTTGTGAATCAGGATCTCCCAATTCAGCACCAGTAGCAGGTGTTCTATTAATAGAAGTTCCTGTTGTTGTTGTACCATTCAAATAAGTATATGTTGGAGTAATACTTATACTAGTGTTAGCATATTGAGTATTGTATTGAATGTTAAAATTATTTCCATAATCTACTTCGTTTGGAACTGTCAAAGATGCGGTTGGAATTTGTTTTACATTAATGGTGATACATGTTACAGGCGATTGTCCAGCAACTCCATCTAAAAAAGCACAATATGTTGTAGTATCTGTCGGACAAACTTGTGATGAACTAGTCAAATTTCCATTAGTTATAGTTCCAGTAGTCCACGTAATAGTGGAAGCATCTCCAGTATAACCCCAACTGATATTGGCACATGTTCCAACAATAATAGTAGTTTTATTAGCACTTATCTGAAGTGTTGGTGGAATTAAAACATTAACTGTAACTTGTCGTGTTGTACTTCCTGCAGGACCAGTTGCTGTTAGAAGATATGTAGTATTTGATTGTGGAAATACAACAGCACTACTGACAAAATTACTGAACGTAGTAGCGTTTGATAAAACTCCTGGAGCAATATTAAGAGTATTAAGATCACCAAACGCAACCCAGTCTAACGTGACGGACTGCCCCTGAATAATTGTAACGATATTTGTTGTATTATTTACAGTAAAATTAGCACTAGGAGGAAGATATACAATATGACCCTCAATATATCTCTCACCAGCAGCACTAAGACTCAATACAATTTCAATACCAGCATTAGCACAACGTGTCAAGAAATAATTATATGATGCCTGAACTGTAGAGAGTCTCATCGAACCGGAAATATCAATCCAGATAGAAACAATTGTTCCATATGGCAAAGAACCAAAATTACAAATCGCAAACCAATCAGATCTATTACCAGCATTTCCTTCATCGCGATTAACACGAATTGGTCCAATTGCGTTAGGATCTGCTGGATATGCTGTAGGCACATCAATACCACCTTGCCCTGATGCTTGTGGATCTAGGATATAGAAAGTTCTGTATGGGAATGCTGTTCTAAATCCTCTACGATTATTTACAGCGCCACCAATAATAGCACTACCTGCCCACACATTATTTAAATTTGATTGATTATTATAATAACTATTATTTGTTTCATCAATGACAGATACACAAGTAACTAACTTCGCAAAATCTACTGCTGTAATATTACTTGATTTAACATTAAATTCTTCATCAATACTTACAGGATCACTATTTGGTTTTATGAGATATACACCAGATTCAGTAGGCAAAGAGTTTCCACCAACCGAACTTCCCTGAACATAAGGAGGAGTGCCAATTTGTCTGATATCATACCATTCATTTTGTTGATTGAGATCAATTTGAATAGGGTAATCACTTTTAACTTCTACTTTAATGTCAACATCATCAATTAAAAGCAAATCAGTTAAAACTTCTACATCAGGGGGAGTATAAATGGGTTGTTGATCTTTTATTAAATCTACACTCTCGGGAATGTTTAAATTATCAGGAGTATCATCAATAATGATCGGTATAGTAATTACTTCTTCTTGGAACGTTCCCAGTTTACCAGTTGCTCTAACTACGTATGTAACACTCAATGGTCCTCGATCATCGTACGGTATTGTCGTAGTGTAAATATCCGTATTTTCTATGCCAGTAGATTCGGCACTATCATTAACAGATAAATTAGCAGCAGATGCTGTAGTAGATCCAACAAAATCATACGTGTAAGTTGGTGTTATTGTGACAGACTCAGTAGCATATCTTGTAGTAACTTCGATATTGCCTTGTTGACCATATAAAATATTTGTTGGATAATCAACTTCTACTGTTGGAAAATAATAAACAACAACAGAAACTGAAGATACATCTGAAGTTCCGCCAAGTCCCGATACATATGCGGCATATGATGTAGTGGTTGTAGGACTGACATTACTATTACTACTAAGATTTGAATTAGTTATTCCACCAGAAACCCATACAATATTATCAGCATCTCCAGTTGTAACCCAAGAAAGATTAGCCACACTACCAAGCATCATTTCGATCTTATTGGTAGAAATAATAATAACAGGAGGAATGTAAACTACGATGGATACAGTAGCAGTATCAGTCAATCCACCATAACCAGTAACAGTTAATGTATATGTTCTATCGTCTGGGGGATAAACATCAATAGAACCATTGGGAACATTAACTGCATTAACGCCATTATTAATGCTACCAAAAAGAGAATTTGTAGATGTCCACGTTAATGTAGCTTTTTCTCCAGCAATGATAGGCGAAGGGTTAATAGTAAAACTATCAATTGTTGGAGCACCTATGTTCCATTTTACTATAACAAATCCATTTCCAAAATTAGATGTTCCTGTATTATTAGTAAAAGAACAATAACTACTATCATAAGCAGACCGTCCACCATTACCACCACGTCCGCCATAATTGTTGTCAAGTCCAAAGGCTCCACCAGAACCACCAGATGCGCCTCCGCCTCCTCCACCTCCCCCACCACCGTCAGTGGGACATGATGAACCAGTAGAACCACCACTAATACTGTTTATATTTCCAGTAAACATTCCGGTGCCAGCACCACCATTAGTAGCATTTCTATTCCAAGAAGCACCACCACCGCCGCCACCTCCTCCGGCTATAGCAACATATCCATTTTTAACGGAATCATATACAGCAGTAGCGCCGCCACCGCCTCCTCCTCCACCAGAGCATCCTTGGGGACCACTTCTGCCACCAAATCCACCGGTAGCTACATTAGAACTTCCTCTTGATCCTGCTCCACTATTTGCTACACAACCAAAACCAGATCCACCTATAAAACCTATCCTTAATGTAAATGTCCTTGCCGTATAATCATTAAATGTCAAAAGTGCTCTTCTACCAGAACCTCCAGATCCAGCACTACCATTAGCATCTGTACCACCCTTGCCACCACTAGCAGCTGCTATATCTGCGGTAACATTAATAGCATAAGATGGAATAATAACAGTAGCATCTGATGTATATGTTGTATTTGAATCAGTTGCTGGACCAGGAGGAGGGGTAACATTTATCGCAACACATTGAGTATCACTAATTCCTCCAGGTCCACTAGCAATAGCACAATATTGTGTAGAATTTGTAGGAGAAACTGTTGCTGTTCCATTTATTGAATTGTTAGTAATTCCCGGAGTTCCTGAAGTCCAATTAACAACATTTGCATCTCCAGTTGTATTCCAATTTATGTTAACACTTTGACCCGATACTATAGACGATGCATTAGCAGTTACTACAATTTGTGGTTTGACAGGAACAGTAATTGTTCTACTAGCAGTCGAAGTTCCTGTAGAATTTGTTGCTGTAAAAGTATAAGTTGTCGTAGTTGTAGGACTTACTGCTACACTACCAAGATTACCAGGGTTAGTAACACCGGTCATCGTGGTGTTTGTTATATCAAAACCAGACGCAGCCCAAGTTAAAATTACAGAATCACCAACAATAATTGTATCATCGGGATCATCTGAAGAAAGACTTACTGTCGGGGCAAGAATATTAACAACAATTGTTATAGTTGTTGTAGTTGTTCCAGAAGGATTAGTTGCTCTAAAAGTATAAGTTGTCGTAGTTGTAGGACTTACTGTTACACTACCGTTAAGTCCAGGATTAGCAACACCAGTCATTGTAGTGCTGCTAATAGCAACATTTGCAGTAGCAGACCAAGTAAGTATTACAGATTCTCCTCTCAAAATAGTATTATTAGCATCATTTGAGGTAAGAGATACTACTGGAAGATCATTTAGAACAGTAACTGTTACAGAAGTAGTAGAAGTTCCATATGGGTTAGTTGCCGTATACGTATAAGTTGTTGTTACTGTAGGAGCAGGAAAATATACACCACTATTTCCAACACTAGGAATAGGATTAGTTACAACTCCATTAGCAGTTGCAGTAAAAGTATTGGAAGTTATACCCTCGCCAGTGGCAGAGTATGTAAGCCTCAGACTTTGACCTTTGTAAATGCTAGTAATATTATTTGGTGGGGTGCTATAATCAGTTGCAGTTAGACTTACTGTTGGTGGTACTGGAGGAATATATCCAGTCCAATCCATTGCTACACCATATGGACCACCATTATTAACATGTTCAATCCGTATAGTATGTTCACCAGCACTAATAATGTCTGCTGTGGTTAAAGAAGTATTGGCGTTATAAGTGTTAAGTGAAAATTGCAATACATTGTCAATGTATACGTCAGCATCATCATCTACAGCTGTATTAAATATTTGTCTTCCAGTATTGTTAAAATCAACTTTCCATTCAATTGATCTAGTAACGGTAGTGCCTTCAGGTTCATAACCACCTACGTTAGTATTAGTTAAAAAAGTAGTCCACTGGTTATTTGGATCAGATCCCTGAGATCCTATAATATTATCAATTTGGGGAGATCTAGTGGTCCAATCAAAATCTTCTGTGACAATTTGATCCTCATATGAAATTGTAACAAAAGAACTATTAGAACTAGAAGTTTCAAGAGTAGAAGCACTGTTATGATATGAAGGATTGTACAACCCAGCACCACCAGCACCACCAAATCCACTACCATCATTACCACTGACGTAGGCATATCCAGGAGCAAACAATCCTGTAGTGCCACCAGGAAATCCCCCACCAGCGCCTCCACCGCCGCCATTCCAAGCGCCACCAGAATTCTGTCCAGCAGCACCATTAGATCAGCCACTAGTGTTAATATCAGAAGATGTCTGACCATTGTCAGCAGCGCCATTGGTACTAAAACAAATACACGCTCCTCCACCGCCTCCACCAGCACCAGCTAATACAGTACCACCAATACGAATAGCAGTAGCGCCACCTCCACCGCCGCCGCCACCAGCATTCCATCCATTACTACTATCCGAGGAATTATTATTACCACCACGTCCACCATTCCAATATCCACCAGCACCATTTCCACCAGTATCTCTATTTCCACCAACTCCCGATCCATTGCCACCCATCGTTAATGTGAGTGTTGAACCAGCAACGCCAGTTAAAGTTCCAGATATTTTTTGTCCTCTAGCACCAGCACCACCAGAAGATCGGTTAACACGAGTATTACATGGACCACCAACAGCACCTTTACCACCATGAATAATATATGTAACATTAGCAGCATCCGAAGGAATAGCATATGTAGTGCTAGATGTAAACGTTTGAGTGGTTGCCATTTTAGATCTGCCTTACTTTTGTCCAATCATTATCTTGATTGAGATCAACTTGAATAGGATAATTTGATTTAATCTCTACTTTAATATCAATATCATCAATTAAAATCAAATCAGATAAAACTTCCACCGCTGGTGAGACAACTGGTGTTTGATCTTTTAACAAATCCTCGCTATCAGGAATATTTAGATTATCTGGAGTATCATCAATAATAATTGGAATAGTAACTACTTCTTCTTGGAAGTTGCCTAATTTACCTGTTGCTCTAATTACGTATGTAACACTTAGTGGTCCCCTATCATTATAAGGTATTGTTGTAGTATATGCTGTAGTAGATTGAGTTCCACCAATTTCAGCACTGTCATTAACAGGCAAATTAACTACAGAACCCGTAGATGATCCAACAAAATCATAATTATATGTTGGTGTTATTTTTATAGAATCTGTAGCATATTTTGTGGTAACATCAATAGTTCCCTGGTTATTATATACTAAATTGGTTGGAGAATCTACAGATAATTGTACTGGTTGATAAACAACAACAGTTACACTACCGGTATCTGTTCCACCAACACCAGAAACTCGACCCGTATATATTGTAGTATCTGATGGAGTTACATTTGAATTGCTATTCAAATTTCCATTAGTAAGACCACCAGATAACCAAGTTAAAGTAGGAGTCCAATTTAATCCACCACCATCGCCACTAACAGTCCAAGAAATATTGGCAGTGCTGCCAAGCATCATTTCCGTTTTATTAGTAGAAATACTAAAAATAGGAGGAATGTAAACCGTTAAAGTTTTTGTGACTGACTTATTTGTAATATTATAATAAGTTGCAGACAAAGTACGACTAATAGTATTATTAGGACTATAGTTCAAACTACCAGATGCTCCAACATTACCTTGACCAGTTAAAGTTCTGGATGTAGAATTACTAACTGACCAAGATAATGTAGATGTTTGTCCTCTCTTAATAGCAGTAGGATTGAAATTTAAAGTAACACTTGGCGTTGGATATACACAAGTTCCATTATCAACATCTGCGTTTGGATTATAGTTTGTAGCACGAGAGTCTGTACATCCAGGAACAGGCGGGGGTGGAATATATCCAACCCAATCTATAGCAATACCCCAAGGTCCACCACCACTGTTAATAGATGTAGCACTAAGAGTATATGTACCCGGACCATAGTAATTTGCGGTAGTGACTAAACTTTGTCCCCCAAATCCACCCATTCCCATTTCATAGTTGCCATTAATATAAATCGCCCCACTATCATCCACATTAGCATAGAATCGTTGTCTGCCATAATTTGCAAAAGTAATAGTCCAAGAATATGTTCTATTGATGCCCCCACCAGAACCACCAGGATCCCTGCCCCCAATATTATAAGTGTTCATGAAATTAGACCAATTAGGCTCATAAAATGTGCCGTTAAATCCTTGGTTATTAGGAGATCTACTTGTAAAACTAGAATCTTGGGTCATTTTTAGAACTTAATAATATATTCTACAAGAATAAATGGTGTAACCAACTGATCTAATTTTTCGTCATTACTAACATCAATGTCAACCCTAGCAAGTACTCCAGACATATCAATATCTTTTTGTGGATATGAATAAGTAAAATTACTAGTATATGCTATTGGTTTTTCAACTCTGTGGTCATGAATAGATTCTCTACCAGATTCAAAAGTAAAATCAGTTTGATTACCAGCACCACTATTTGCTAATCTTAGCGCATTATCTTTACCACCTTCTCCACCTACTTGATGACTAGTACTATAGTTTAAATATGTTTGATTTGCCCGATGAAGATGTCCCTGAAAATTTTCAATATTTAATTCAGTTTCAGAAGTATTTCGGTCTAATTTATATCTAGGATTGCCCAACATATTGAGTGTCCCACTGGCAGTAACACGAGCAGATCCTATATAATTCGCGCTAATTTGACTGCCAAAATTACTGATAACTTCAATTTGTGGTCCAACTCTATTTGTTGTAGCAGCATTTAAATCTTCCCTGTCTACAAAATCATTATTATATGCTCCAGTTCCTCTACCACCAATAATTACCTTAGATCCCAAATCAGGCAATTGAAACTGCCCCAAATCATTAATAGAAGGATCAGCGTTTCTAACCTGTGAAATTTCTCTTTTAAATCTACACTGATCTCCAACACCAACGACTCTAGATAATGCCAAAAAATCTTTTGCCAATAAAACAGATCCATCACACTTCAAATACCCCGCTGGAATATTTTCTTTAAATTGGGCAGTAGTGGGGTCGTTAGATGAAGAAATTGCTGGAGTAGTATGCACTAATATACTACCAACACATCCTCCATATTTTGATCTTTCGTATGTGTAATTTGCCATTTTAGTATGCTCGGATGATGTATATACATGTCATAGACGGTTGACTAGTGTTCATACTAATCTGTAGTGCTGCAACATTTGAAGCATTATCTAGATTGGTGGTAGCGGGAATATTGACATCAGCAACCAATGTAGATTGTGGTTTTAAACTATTTTGATCGTATAGAACTGTAATTGGTTCATGATCATGAGCATCAACATTTGCTTGTGCGCCACCACCAGTATCAGTAATAAAACTAGATCCAGGATTACTTAGTAATGTGCCATAGTTTCCAGCAGCTGGCGTATCTTCGTAATAATTAGTAAATCCTGCAGGAATATTAGTATTACCACCACCAGACGCAAAAGGAACCGAATTAGCTCCATTGCCGCCCAAAACAGGATAATCATAATTAATAGCTTGAGCAAGAGAAGTTTGAGTAACTCTTTGTGGTGATAAGTTAATAGGTGGATTTTCACCACTAACTCTCATAACAGTTCTTCCTGGGTCTCCACTACCAAATCCACTAAAATTACCAAAAGATCCCCAGTTGCCCCCTCCAGCTAACTCAACATTACCTTTTTTAAATCCTTCGTGTCCAAGTCGAACAGAGTCAACAACACCATCATCAAATCTACTACCAAAAAATGATGGCGCTTCATCAATAGCAGCATAATTAAATGTTGCCGTTATATTATCATAAGGTACAACACCTAATCCAGGTCTTTGATTTGTTTGTGTTCCAGCACTACCAAGACCACCAGTTACAGTTTCATAAATTCCACTATGACCATGTGCTCTGACGTGAGTATGTCCTAATTTTCTACCACCAATAAATATAGATTTTTCCCCTTCACCATCTATAATATTGTTACCTCTAACATTTCCAGAATATCCAGTTCTCTCATTTAATGTGAAAATTACATCAGTATATACATTATTCCAAGCAGCATTCACTCCATTATCAGTATTTTGTCCAATATATGGAGAAATTAAATTACCAGCATCAGGATCATTATCTCTGTCAGCAGTTAATGATCCAAAATAAGATTGTTCAATGTCCATCAACATTTTACCACCAACTAAATTAGGTAGTGTAAAATTACCAGTATATCCTGGAAATCCTCCTCCTAAATTAGTCGTTCCAGAATTATAAGTATCCCCAATTGCTTGCACAAGTAAAGGATACTCATTTGCTGGTGGTTGAGTTCCATCACAAATAATCCAACCTTTTGGTATATTACTGACAGGTCCAGACCATGGCATGATGGTGCCAATAACGGCACCTTTCATGGTTCTTGTTTCTTGATAGAAAGGCATTTTCTTATACGTCCATTAAGTACCAACCCGCAAGGGATGAAGGCACACCAGGTTGACCACCAGGCGCAGATATTCCAGCATAAACTAATCCAAACGAAGCATTAGGTGTTTGAACAACTAATTCACCACCGCCCCATCCAGCAAACTCAATCGATTGAACACCTGACGTTAGTGACTGTCCAGTATTCGATATTTCACCTTGAACTTTGGTATTGTCATATGCTCTAACAATCATCGTCTGATTATATGTGAGACTACCACTTATATCTATAATACGAACCATATCACCCATTTGAGGATCGGGAGGTAATCTCAAAAGAGTATTACCAGTGCAATTAACAAAGTAATTAACATTAGCGTCTAAAGTCTCTGCAGTATCACCAATATACACCCACTTACGACCACCAGTATCAGTGATATAATTTTCAATTTTGGCAATTTTTAATGATCCGTTATCAGAAACTTGGAAGATGCTATCACCATCCGTATTTGTAATTTCAAACTTAGAATCAAGTGCCGTTCTACCAATCCCTTCCTGGAACTCAAGGTTGATTCCACCATCGATGTCAAGTGATCCACCAAATGTAGATACTCCCGTTCCTAAAGCAGAGAAAGAACCATATACAGCGAAGTCTCCAGAAGAGTTATCAAATGTCAAGCGTGGAGTAGTGCCATCAGTTCCAAAGAAGTTCATGTCACCACCGTTGATCGTTAGATCTCCAGTTGCGGTATCAACTTCTAAAGTTGTTCTAGCAGGAACACCACCAGCACCACCATCAGTAATGGTAAAGAACTGCTGATTTACAATCGTAGAACCATTAATCGTTAGTGTATTTTCTGTAGTTAGAGTTCCGGCAACAGTAGTGTCCCCAGTAACACTATCAATAGTAAACTTACTAAATCCAACACCAACTCCAACATCACCTAGAATGATAGTATCTCCAGTTGTAGATTCTACTCTGAATACATCAACCGCAGGATCTCCACCATCATTAACAATTAGAGATTGTGGTGAAGTTGAAACCAAACTTTCAATAGCAACAAATTCAGACTTCGACAATCGGATAAGATCAGCAGTAGTTAAAGTACCACCAAATTCAGCAATACCAATTCTTACATTGCCAGTTCCATTTCCAATACCGGATAATGGTTCGTCTAGTTGACCATCATTGTTAAGGTCAGAACCAGTAATGTAAGAAGCATTTGATTGCTTATCAAGTTTAGCAAGTAAACAACCATCAGGATGATTGGTGCCGAGATTTGTTCCTTCTTGTCCTCTGCTAACAATTAATCTGTAACCGTTTATATCAGATGGGTTAGCAACGTTAGCGATACCAACAATACGAACAATTTCACTTTGAGATTCATCTCTCAATCCAGTTACGATATTTGCTCCACTACCAACACTATCAGGAGAGAAAGAACTTCCTCTATCAACTAAGATTAAATCTCCAACCTTGAAATCAGTAATAGAAGGAGTGGTAATTGGTAGATAGTAGTTATTACCAACAGAGTTAACTCCATTTACTTGGAACGTAAGGTCTCCACCGCCACCGCCACCTAACTGAGAATCAGTAATGGTGATTGTTTCATCGTTAGCATATCCTTCACCAGGACTTTCAATTGTAATATCAATAGTGAAATCAAATCGAACAAGAACTGTAAAGTTTGCTCCGATACCAGCACCATCAGAAGTGCCCTCAAGGAAGTTATAAGTTCCAGGTGTTCTACTTGTCGATCCGTTATTAACAATGTTGTCAATAGCAGCAATTTGACCCCCAGAAACTAAGAACGTGTTTGATCCCCAAGAAGAAACACCCGCAGTATCAATGTATCGTCCGGTAGTCTGATATTTGTAGAAGTCAATGTTTGGATTATCAACTCCACCAACTTGGTGTCCAACAATATTAGTTCCAAATCTACCTCTTACAACTTCAATAATACCAGCGTTTAAACCACCGTCCAATCTGATATTACCTTCAACGATTGCAGAAGCAAGAACATTCAATGTGTTTCTAATAGTGGTTGTTCCACCAGTAGAACCTAAAGTAAATGTAGTTGCGTTGGTAGCAAGATTAACTGTATTGGTTTGATCTCCATCAAAAAGGTTAGCAACTCTTGTTTGCGTAAACAATCTAGAACTGCTAGTTCCAGCACCATATCCAGTACCAATCTCAAGATTACCAGCAAGTCCAGTGTAGAATGTTTCAATCTTAACGAAAGAAGATGTATCTGCCTGTGTTGCCCATGCTCCACCCAAAGTGATGTTACATGTAGATGCTACATCATTAGCAACAGTAGCAATATCTAATACTGCTGACTGAGTATTTCTAAGAACCTTAAGAGTTCCATTTGTAGCAGACTCACCAATAAGTGTATTAATATTACCAGAGGAATTAGCAATATTAATTGTCTGATTAGAACTAGTGTTATTCAACAGATTAAGAATCTGACCCTCACCAGCCCAATTTAGAATATTAGCATTTTGATTGACGAAGTTGAATGCATTGTTTGTAGTTGTAATATCACCATCATTAACTTCAAGATCACCAGTAATCTCTAGATTCTCGTGAATCCTAGCATCACCAACGACAACAAATGTCTTATCAAGACTCTTGTAAGGATTGATTGTATCGTTAACAGCAGTGTTAATACCGACTCTACCATTATTGGTAGTCATCACTCTGAATGTAGCATTATCACTAGGATTGTCACTATCACCACCAACTAAGAATGCATCGTCAACATTAGTTTCAGTCTTGATAATAGAAGACTCAGTTAAGTAAGAATTAATTTTCTTACCGCTGACGAATGTTGTTCCAACAATGTCTAAGTTAGCTCTTGGTAGGACTTGATCAGAACTAAATGCGTCTAAACAATCATCATGAGCAGATCTAGCAATAGTATTAATACCTAGTTTATAGTCACCAATTACTTCTGTATTCGCACGTAATACTTCACCGCCAACTACTCCATATTCCTTCCAGTTAGAATTAGAGAAGTCAACTGATGGTACTGGCACACCAGGGGCAACATCAGTAACACCACCAGTTCCTCTCCAGGAAAGAGTTGAGATATTAACGTTAGTATAAATCTGGAAGTGTACGTAATTATTTGTAGGACTAAATGCATCACCATTAGGACTAAAGATTGTCCAGGTAGAGTTAAGATTAGAATCAGAATAATTTCTAACTCTAATTTGAGATCCACTTGTAATTCCGATACCAGCATTAGTAACATCTACACCAAACTCATCTTTGAAAGTAAGTTTAACTAGATTTGTGCCATCAAATTCAATACTAAAGATATTGTTAGTGGGAATTTGTGCGAAGTAGTTTGCATAAACCCAACCTAAAGACCCAGTTCTTCCAACTTGCTTTCCTTTTAGAAGAATATCACCAGGTTTAGCAGCAACGCCGCTATAATCCACAAATTGAGAGGAAAGTAATCTACTACCACCAGACGCGATTGTAGCAGAGTTGTTTGGTGTGATATTAGAAGGAACACCAGAAGTGATATGAGTCTGAATTTGATACTTCTGACCCATTCCTCTTGCATTAAATCCAAATACAGCAGCATCAACTCTGTTCTTACTAATTCTAACATCACCAGAATTTGGTGGTTGGAAATTGGTTCTATCTAAAGTCTCATCTTGCTCGTCTAAAGTAACAGGATCTACACTAGATACGTTAGAACGAACAGTGAAAGAATCTCTTACTTCAGTTAGATCGTTATCCTGAACAGAAACGATTAGAGGAGACTGGAATACATTCTGCTGTGAACCATCACCACCAACAACTGTAATGTTCTGGTTGAAAGTTACAGGAGTATCGAATGATGTAACCAGATTACCGATATCCTCGTTATCATCCTCACTATCAGCAAGAAC
>Ga0228620_1000867_pt1 | contig 14002 bp, 10 predicted proteins | sample 23DmetaG_FD_186030 | JGI IMG/M metagenome (GOLD analysis project Ga0228620, IMG submission 186030) | Seawater microbial communities from Monterey Bay, California, United States - 23D | ecosystem: Environmental > Aquatic > Marine > Coastal | place: USA: California | collected 2016-10-06 | reverse complement strand
AGATGGCAGGCTAAAAAAAGCTTCCCAAAGTCTAGGCTTTATTAGACCGCATGGTCAGAGCGGACTGATAGGCCTCAAGTTTCAAGCCGGGCTAAAGCTTTGGAGACGGGCGTTTAGGAGGATGCGTGTGCCTCGTACTTTGCCGCTGGCATCCTAGTTTTTAGCCTTTTTACCATGAAATGCAAGATTTACCGGTGTGGCACTAGCTTGCCAATAAAGCTGTGTTTCCGCCTGCAGCTGTAGTGTCAATGCAAACCGAACGCTCTTTCATGAGCCAGGTCTCAAAGGTTTCATCCATCAAAAGGGGTACGATTGCCCCGTCTCGGGTGCTTAAAGCCTTGCGGATATGACGCCCATCTGGGCCCGAATATACCACCGCATCCAATTGTGGCACTGCGCTTAGGTCCTGTGAACTTATATCCGCTGCAATCGCGCAGCACCCCAAGGCCAAGGCGCGCTTGGCCAGCTGCTCGGCACCAGGCCCCAAGCAAAGCACCCGTTGCCGAGGAGCAAGGTGGTATTGATTTAATTCGCCGGTAGGCCCCGGCAGGTTAATGGGTTTTGACCCTGAAAAGGCGGTTTGCTCTTGGTGTTGAAAGGCGCGCGCAACTTGTGCTGCGTTCATTTTAGGTGGTTTGCTTGTGGCCGATTTCAAAAGCGTTTGTTTTGCAAATCTCGCCACATAATGGGGGCCGCCCGCTTTGGGGCCAGTGCCGCTTAATCCGTGCCCCCCAAAAGGTTGAGAGCCGACAACCGCGCCGATCTGATTGCGGTTGATATAAAGGTTTCCAACATCGATCTGAGCGATGACGCGTTGCACGCGTTCATCAATGCGGCTGTGAAATCCGAAGGTAAGCCCAAAACCACAGCCGTTAATATCGCGTATCACGCGGTCTAAATCCTTTATATCAAAGCTTGCAAAATGCAAAACTGGGCCGAATATCTCTTCTGGAAGGTCCTGAATTCCGGTGACAGATAGAACGGTTGGCGCCACAAAACAGCCTGTTTCGGGGGCGCTTGCGGCGAACAAAACGTGGCTCTCTTGAATATATCGAGTGATCTTTTCTTGAGAGGCTTGATCTATAACCGGGCCAATATCACAGGAGGCCTCTGCCGGGTCCCCAATGCAAAGCGCGCGCATTGCTCCAAACAACATGTTTTTAAAAGCCTCGGCTATATCTTGTTGCACGTAAAGCATGCGCAAGGCAGAGCAGCGTTGGCCAGCCGATTGAAACGCGCTGATGATCACATCCCTTACAGCTTGCTCAAGCAGCGCCGTACTGTCGACGATCATCGCATTTAAACCACCGGTTTCCGCGATTAGCGGAATATGGGGGGGCAGGTGCCGCGCCATGAGGCGATTGATGGTTTGAGCGGTTTTGGTTGAGCCGGTGAAACAAACACCTGTAACTTTATCCGAACTGCATAAGCAGGCACCTAATTTGGGACCATCGCCTGCGAGCAGGTGTAACGCCGCAGCTGGAACGCCGGCTTTATGCATCAATTCGGTGGCAAAATATGCAATCATACTGGTACTTTCTGCGGGCTTAGCCAAGACTGCATTACCGGCCGCCAAAGCTGCCGCAATCTGCCCGGTGAAAATTGCCAATGGAAAATTCCAAGGGCTGATGCAGGTGAAAACGCCGGCCTCTGCATCGGAAAGCACCTCTGACTGGCACGCATAATAGCGCAGAAAATCAACGGCCTCGCGTAATTCGCCAATGCAGTCGGGCAGAGTTTTGCCTGCTTCCTGCGTTAAAAGAGCAAAAAACTCTTCTGCATGGTCCTCAAAGAGATCAGCGGTCCTGCGTAAAATAGTGGCGCGTTCGCGTGATGCTATCCCCCAAGGCTGCGCAGCATTTATTTTTTCTTGAGTCTGCTCTGGCGATAAAAATCGCACTTGCCCTAGGCTTTTGCCGGTGGCCGGATTATGCACCTGCCGGATAGCGCCCTCTTGGCCGAAGGACCATCTTCCTGGCGTGGTTCTGGCGCTTTGTAATTTTTCCAGAAGGTCTGGATTTGAAAGATCATAACCGGTTGAGTTTTGTCTCTCTGGGGCAAAAAGATCTTGGGGGTGTTTCAGGGCAGGGCCGGACATGCCTAATTTGTCAAACGGATCCGCAGCTACCAATCTGGATGCAACACTGCCATCAAAAATTTGATTTACAAAAGATGAGTTTGCCCCATTCTCCAGCAATCTACGTACCAAATAGGCCAGAAGATCGCGGTGTTGCCCGACCGGCGCATAGACCCGACAGGGCGTGCCAAATGTGTTCGTAACTTGAAGATGTAAGGCTTCCCCCATGCCATGTAAGCGTTGAAATTCAAAATCTGTCACGTGCTTTTTCTGAGCTAGATGCAAAATCGCAGCGATTGTATGCGCATTATGCGTGGCAAATTGCGGATAGATCCGGTCTGACATATCGAACAGTTTGGCGGCGCAACAAATAAAACTTATATCGGTGTGATGCTTGGCGCTGTAAACGGGAAATCCGGGAAGCCCTTCGGCTTGCGCCAGTTTTATCTCGCTATCCCAATAGGCGCCTTTGACAAGCCGTACCATGATACGCCGATTCAGATGCTTCGATAGTGCATAGAGCCAATCAATAACAAAGGCGGCGCGCTTTCCATAGGCTTGCACCACCACGCCAAACCCATCCCAATCGGCCAAACTTGGATTTGATAAAACGCGTTCAATCACGTCTAAGGATAAATCCAGCCTGGCGGCCTCTTCTGCATCGATATTCATGCCAATATTTGCCGATTTTGCCAAGACAGCTAAAGACAGCAGGCGCGGGGCCAATTCTGATAAAACCTGCTGGCGGTGAAGCGGGTCATAATTGGGGTGAAGGGCGGATAATTTGATGGAAAGACCGGGATTTAAACGTGGGTCTGAGCTGGTTGCGGCTTTGGCGATTTGCGCAATCGCATCCGCATAGGCCATATGATAGGCTCTCGCATCCTGCTCATGCATCGCAGCCTCGCCCAACATATCATAACTGTGATAAACCGTGCTGGCGCGGGCTTTGCGGGCGCGTTTGAGCGCGCCTTGGATCGTTTCTCCAAGTACAAATTGTTGACCCATTTCGCGCATAAGATGGGCCACTGCCTGCCGGATGACAGGTTCGCCTAAGCGCTTTACCGCCACGCGTAACAAGCTTGCGATACCCTGTTCCGGAACGCTCAAAACTTTTCCTGTGAAAAACAAAGCCCAAGATGAAGCATTGATAAATTTTGACGGGCTTTCCCCCAAATGTTTGCGCCATTGTGAGGGCGCAATTTTATCTTCGATTAAGGCGTCGATGGTTGTGCCATCAGGCACACGAAGAAGCGCTTCTGCCAAGCACATCAAGGCCACACCCTCTTCAGATGATAGGCCATATTCCATCAAAAATAAATCCATGACCGACGGATGGGCGCTTTTTCGTAATTGGGTGACCATCTCCGTCGCATGCCTTGCGATTTTGGTGCGATCGGTTTGGCAGGACGCAAGCGGCAGCAGATCTTTTAACGCCTCTTCATCCCTGATGAAACTTGCCGCGCGGATTTTGGCTCTTAGGTTTTGCATCGTCCATCCTCTTTAGAGCGTTGAAGCATTCCATAAAGGTCACGCGGATCATCTGGGTCGGCCAAAAGATCTAAGTTTTGGTAATACTCAGTTTTTTGGATTTGATCGTAAACATAACGCAGGGCTGAGAAATCTTCAGTGGCAAAGCCAACGCTGTCGAATAAAGTGATTTGATCAACCGCGCAGCGACCCGCTGCATCGCCTCGGATAACTTGCCAAAGTTCAGTGGCGGGGTGATCATGTGCAAGCGTTTGAATTTCGCCTTCTATTCGGGTTTGTGGCAAATACTCGACAAAAACATCAGACCGCAGAAGGATATCGCGATGCAGTTCTGTTTTGCCCGGGCAATCACCGCCTATCGCGTTAATATGTATTCCGGCTCCAACCATATTATCGGTCAAAACTGTTGCGTTTTGTTTGTCTGCGGTGCAAGTGGTGATAATATCAACACCGGTCACAGCTTGCTCGGCACTCGCACAGATCGTGATATTGAATCCTAATTCGCCAAGGTGCTGTGCGGTTTTTTGCGTGGCCAGTGGATCAATGTCAAAGAGGCGTATTCTGGTTATGCCAAGCATTTCGTGAAAAGCGATTGCTTGAAATTCGCATTGCGCTCCTGCGCCAATCATTGCCATTATGCGTGCAGATTTGGGCGCCAAATAGCGCGCGGCAAGCGCGCTTGTTGCGGCGGTGCGCAAGGCCGTCAGGAGGGTCATTTCTGACATCAACACAGGATAGCCGTTAGACAAATTTGCCAACACGCCGAACGCCGTTACGGTTTGCAGGCCTCGAGCCGTATTTCCAGGATGACCATTAACATATTTAAATCCATATTGATGCCCATCCGTCGTCGGCATAAGCTCGACAACGCCGTCCTGCGCATGCGCTGCAACGCGCGGTGTTTTGTCAAATAATGGCCAACGGTTGAAATCCTCTTCTATGTAAGCGGCAAGGCCAATGATCATTTCATTGACGCCGACTTCATGGATCAGACGCATCATATTATGCACCGACACAAAAGGCACCATGGCCCGCGGGGAGGGGCAAGAAACGTTCATATCATTCACCCTTTTTGTGGGATTTCAAGGTTTTTTGACCCACAAGAGAACCTACGAGATCGCAAAGCAACGCGGCTGTCTTGCCTTCAACATCCAAATATGGATTCAACTCGGATAGCTCGAGCGAGGTTGCTAGACCGCTGTCACAGATCATATCCATGATCAGATGCGCCTCTCTGCCGCTGGCTCCACCTGGAACGGTTGTTCCAACAGCCGGCGCAATTTCTGGATCTAAGAAGTCAACATCGAGGCTAATATGCAACCGGCCCTTGGCTGCTGCGACCCGGTTTAGAAAATCGGTGATGGGTTTCACAACGCCAAGCGCGTCTAGGCGCTGCATATCATAGACGTCTAAACCCAGCTCATTGATGACATGATGCTCCGCGTCATCCACCGATCTAAGCCCCATCATACAGATATTGGCAGGGTCAATTGGCACCGCAAGCGGCGGAAATATATCGGCGAAACTGTGCAAGCCTAATGCATAGGCCATTGGCGTGCCGTGAAGGTTACCGCTGAGACTGCTCGACAATGTGTTTAAATCAGGATGGGCATCCAACCAAAGAACAAATTGGGGTTGGTCCGCGTGCGCGGCAGCTTGCGCGATCCCACTAAGCGTGCCGGCCGCTATCGAGTGATCGCCGCCCAAAAAAAATGGAAAGCTATCCTGCGTAGCGAGATCAAAAGCCAAGGCTTGTATATGCTGCGTCCAAGCCACTATTTCGGGAAGTTTTTTCAAATGCGCGGGCCCCGCTGCTGGCGCAATGGAAGAAGGCCGCGCCATGTTGCCCAAATCGTTCACCGCTCGTCCGAGGTCGCTGATAACCTCGCAAAGCCCTGCGGTTCGAAGAGAATCCGGGCCCATTAAACATCCGCCACGGCCGGCTCCGGCCTCAACCGGCAATCCCAAAATTGTGAAATGCTTGGACATCAGTTGATCCATTGATTGTAAGATGGGAAGAAGATGTCAGCTTCTGGCTTGACCAATAAGCCAAATTATTGTTCAAAAAGTCGATAATTTGTAAAAAATGTTCATAGGTTTCATCAAAATGATGAGTATAGACGAAGTTGATAGAAAACTACTTGCCCGGTTAAAGATTGATGGGCGGGCCTCGGTAACCACATTATCGGGTGTATTGGGCTTGGCGCGTGGCACGGTGCAAAGTCGTTTAACGCGTCTGATTGAGGCACGGGTGATTAAGCGTTTTACGGTGGAATTAAATGCGCCAGAGGCGCATGATTTGGTCTGCGCGGTAATGATGATTGAAGTGCGGGGGAATACGGCCAATTCGGTTCAAAAAGCCTTGCAACGGATGCCTGAGATCACTTCGCTGCATCGAACCTGTGGCGTGTGGGATTTGGTGGTAGAGATCGAAACCACCAATCTGGTTGAGTTTGATGGTATATTGGCGCGTATTCGAGAGTTGCCGGGCGTTTCAAATTCCGAAACCTGTCCGTTGTTGCGCCAGATCGGTTAGGTTGCGGGGCATTGTGCTGGGCTTTAAGCTCCCTGCACCGTTATGGGTTGCCGAAAATTTGCGGAAACGTAATCTTTTGATTTGCACGTCATTCGGATTTCCGAAGCGCGCTCTGCGCTACTTTTGCGAGGGGGGTATGCCGAGCAAGAAGTTGATCGCTGATCCTAAATGCGAAGATTTGCTTACCGTGAGGCGCATTTTTAAAGTCGAGCCGTTGGTTTGTCAGATCCTCCTCGCCACTCTTTCAAAAACGCAATGGCGTTCACATCCAAACTTCGTCATTCAAATCTGACGTTTTAAATTTCAAAGCCGCAACATGCATCAAGCTAAAGCATTTTTGGGGCGGCGTTTAACAGCATCCGGGTATAGTCTTGCTTCGGATTTGTGAATAACTCTTTCGGGCTTGCTTCTTCGACAAGCGCGCCTTTGTTCAACACGCCTATGCGGTTTGCGACGCTCGACACCACCGCCAAATCATGCGTGATAAACAAATAAGTGAGGGAAAATTCTTTTTGAAGCGATTTAAGAAGGTTTAAAACCTGCGCCTGAACGGAAACATCCAATGCAGAGGTTGGCTCATCACAGATAATAACTTCAGGTTGCGAGGACAGGGCGCGGGCAATTGAAATACGTTGTCTTTGCCCACCGGAAAATTCATGTGGATATTTTTTAGCGTCGCTTGGTGAAAGCCCAACTTGCTCTAAAAGTTCATCCACGCGTTTGGCTTGATTTTTTGCGCCTTGGATAAGATCAAAACTTTGAATCGGTTCCGCTAAAATATCACCAACGCGCCAACGCGGATTTAGGCTGGCATAGGGGGATTGAAACACCATTTGAATGCGTCGCCGCATCGATTGTTGGCTTTGTGGGCTTAAGTTTCGATCGTTTAAATTGTGATTGTCGAGGGTGATGGTTCCTGCCGAAGGCGCAAGCAGACCCACTGCCATTTTGGCAATCGTTGATTTTCCGGAACCGCTTTCTCCGACCAAGGCGTAGGTGGTGCCTTTCTCAACGCTGAAACTGACATCATTCACCGCGGTCAGAAACCGTTTGGGCCGAAAGGTTAATTGCCGCACAATCCACGGGTCTGACAGGTCATAACGGCGGGTCAGATTTTTGGCGGTTATGAAACTCATATCCCTTGTCTCGTTTCTTCCAACAGCCAGCACGCCGCAGCATTGTTCATCATCGGAGGGCGTTCCTGGCTACATTTCAAGGTTCCTTGTGTGCAGCGGGGATGAAAGGCGCAGCCTGTCGGAATTGCGTCTAATTTAGGCATGGAGCCAGGGATTTGATAGAGGCTTTGCCCAAATGAAGAGGGGTCGATTTTGGGTGTTGAGGCCACCAAACCTTGCGTATAGGGGTGTTTTGAAGATCTTAAAACTTGGTTCGTGCTGCCAATTTCAGCAAGGCGGCCCGCATAGAGCACGCCAACCCTATCGGCGGTTTCTGAAATCACGCCCATATCATGCGTGATTAAAATAATCGAAGTGCCGCGGCCGCGACATAGCTTTTTCAACAGTTCCAAAATTTGCGCCTGAACCGACACGTCAAGAGCGGTGGTGGGTTCATCTGCAATAATGAGCGACGGCTCTGGGGCAAGGGCAAGGGCGATCACCACGCGTTGGCGCATGCCTCCTGAAAACGTATGTGGATAAGCATTCAACCGTTCTGGGTCGATCCCCACTTCGATCAGGCCTTTGCGGGCTCTGTCGATTGCCTGCGCCCGCGACATCTTCTTATGCCGCAAGATGGTTTCAACCAATTGATCGCCAATTTTCTTTAACGGGTTCAGGCTGACCAATGGATCTTGGAAGATCATTGAAATTTCGCATCCGCGCAATGTTTCCGGGTTTTGATCTATCCGTTGGCCCTTAAACCAAATTTCGCCCTTTGACAGGCGGCCCGGCGGATCGATCAAGCCTAAAATCGCCGCACCCATCATTGATTTTCCAGCGCCAGATTCCCCCACCAGACCCAATATTTCACCCGGTTGCACGTCAATCGACAAATCATCGACTGCTTTTAAAGCACCGCGACGGGTTTTGAATTCTACGCTGATATTTTTGACCTCAAGCAATGGCTGCGTCATTATTTTAACCTCGGATTCAATTTGTCGCGCAGCCAATCGCCAAATAAGTTGACGGAAAGCGCCAAGGCCAAAAGCGTGCTGGCAGGAAACAACAAAATCCACCATTCGCCGGAAAATAGAAAATCTTGGCCAACGCGGATTAGTGTGCCAAGGCTTGGCTCTGTGCGTGGCGCGCCAACCCCTAAAAAGGACAGCGTGGCTTCGGCGATAATCGCCAAAGCCAAGGTGATCGTGGCAATCACCAAAACGGGGTTCAAAACGTTGGGCAAAATATGTCTGATCATGATTTGCCACCGGTTCAAGCCTATTAAACGTGCTGCTGCGATATATTCTTTTTCCTTTTCAACCAGAGTTGATCCGCGCACTGTGCGCGCAAATGGAACCCATTCAGACAGGCCAATAGAAACGATCAATACGGTGATGGCCATCTCATCGCGTAATTCTGGTGGTAAAATTCCACGCGCCACCCCAAAGATGAGCATCGCAATTAAAATCGAGGGGAAAGTCATTTGGATATCCGCAAAGCGCATGATCAAATTATCCAGCCAGCCCCCCATATAGCCAGCGATCAAGCCGAGCAAGACGCCCATCACGGTGGCGAGGGCAACAGCCATTGCCCCCACGAAAAGCGAGATACGCAGCCCGTAGAGAATCGCAGAAAATAAATCGCGGCCTTGATCGTCAGTGCCCATCCAAAACACATCTCCGGTGAAAAGATTTGGCTCCATCGGTGGGGTGAACCCGTTCATAAGGTTTAGGCTGGCGGCGTCGAAAGGATTGGTTGGTGCTATAACACCTGCGAAAACAGCCGAGAGGATCAGAAACAAAACGATTAAAAACGATACCAGTGCAACAGGGCTGCGCACGAAATCATAAAAAAAATCAGAAGCAAAGAAACGTTTCATAGGCTAAGCTTCTCCGCTCAGCTGAGAGTCGCGCAAGCGCGGATCAATCGCGAGATATAAAAGATCTACGGCCAGATTGATCAATACGAACAGCACACCGACCAGCAGTAAATATGCGCTCATCACAGGGATATCCACGAAATAAACCGCGTTAATGAATAATAACCCCACGCCCGGCCATTGGAACACGGTTTCCGTAATGATGGCGAATGCAACGATCGAGCCAAGCTGGAGTCCTGCAATCGTGGTTACGGGGATCAATGTATTGGGCAGGGCATGCCTGAAATTAACGCTGCGCTCAGACAGGCCTAGCGCACGGGCAAACCGTACATAATCTTGGCGTAAAACCTCCAGCATTTCCGAGCGGGTTAGCCGCATGATTAAGGTCAATTGGTAAAGGCCAAGCGTTATGCTGGGCAGGATCAGTGATTTCAGCCCCGATAGGGTCAGAAACCCGGTTGACCACCACCCAAGCTCGACAACCTCGCCGCGTCCAAACGAGGGCAGCCATTTCAGTTCAACCGCAAACACCCAAATCAACAGCACACCGATTAAAAATGTGGGCAGTGATACGCCAATAAGCGACAGAGACAATATGACATTTGCAAACAGCCCTCCGCGCCGGATTGCCGTATAAATCCCAGTAATCACGCCTAAAATCAGGGCGAATAGCGCCGATGTGAACGCCAATTCCAAAGTTGCCGGCAACCGGCTCGAGATTAATTCGGCAACAGGCAGGGCGCCGCGATAGGAATTGCCAAAGTCAAACTGCAAGGCCTTCCAGACAAATCCGAAATATTGCACATAAACTGGATCGTTCAGCCCTAAGGCTTCTTCTAAATCCGCGCGCTGTTGCACGGTGGCTTCTTGCGCCAACAGGTTATCGACGGGGCTGCCCACATATCGAAAGATGAGAAAAGAAATCAGTGCGACGATAAATAAAACCAGAACTGCCTGGCCCAAACGCCTGAGTAAGATCAATACCATTATAGCTTTTCGTTTATAAAATATGCAGCTGTGGTTTAAACAGGAACAGTCTAAGCTTTGGCCGCCTTTTGATGTGCCGTCATTATTATACGTGGGTCCACATGAAAGCCACCAGCTGCTTTGATAAGCGGCTGGTGGCCATGGCTCTTAGTTCATTTTCAAGAATTGAAAATGCGGCTGGTCTTCAGGCTGTACGGCAAATTCAATATTGCTTTTCATTCCCCAGTTCAGCACTTGGTTATGGATCGGCAGGTACATTTGTGCATCCTGAACTTTGTTCCAGATAGACGCGATCGTTGCATCACGCTTGGCCAAATCAGTCTCAGATTCAAGGCTTGCAATCATCGCATCGACGTCAGCATCCGAAAATCCGGTTGGGTTCCATGATCCGCGATCATTGGTTTGCGTATGGACCAGATAGTTGAAGATATAATGTGAATCAAACGTTGGAACGCCCCATCCTAGCATGTAGAAATCCGCTTCGCCGCCTTTGGCGATTGGGAAATGCTGGGCTTTTGGTTTGGCGTCTAAGGTCACGTTAATACCGATCTGCCCCATCATCCCAACGGCGGCTTGACAGATGGCCTCATCGTTAATGTAGCGATCATTGGGGCAATTCAGCGTGATATCAAACCCATCCGCAAGGCCGGCTTCTGCCATCAATGCTTTTGCTGCTTCAATATCGTAGGCTGGGTAGGCATTCAGCGCCTCTGTCCAACCATTCACAAAGGGCGGCATGATCACGCCCGTTGGATCTGACTGGCCGCGCATCACAACTTGTTTGATGGCATCGCGGTTAATCGCGATATTCATCGCCTGACGCACCTTAAGATTGCTCGTTGGGCCTTCTTTCGTGTCCAAACCAAAAAAGATCACGCGGTTTTGCGCGGCTGTTCCAACGCTCAACCCGTCGGTTGCGCTGACCCGTCCAAGATCCTGAACTGGAACATCTTGGATGATATCCACTTCCCCAGATAGCAAAGCCGCAACGCGCGTTGCCGCGGATTGGATCGGCGTATAAATAAGCTCAGAAACCTGATTGGGGTAAATATCTTTGCCCCAGTAATTCGGATTGGCGGTTAAAACCGTTTTTTCATCCACCGAGCGGCTTACCAGCATGAAGGCGCCAGTCCCATTGGTATTCATCGTCGCAAAATTTGTTTCGCCTTTCGCAACGTCATGCGGGGTCATCACATCATTGGCTTCGGCCCAGCCTTTGTCCATGATGAACATATTGGTCAAATTGTTGATTAGCAGCGGGTTTGCACCATGGGTTTCGATGTCCAACGTATGAGCATCAACTGCGCGCACCTCTTTCACAGATGACAGCAATTCTTTCATTTCCGAACCATCGGCCATTGCACGGTTTAAAGAAAACACCACATCTTCAGAATCAAAGGCCGCGCCGTCATGATAGGTGACGCCCTGGCGCAATTTGAAACGCCAAATATTGGGATTATCCGGCAGAGCCGCCCATTCGGTGGCCAAAACAGGAATAATAGCACCCGACATATCACGCTGAAGCAGCGGATCATACATTTGATGCGCCAGCGCATGGGTTGGGCCTTCATTCTGTGAATGTGGATCCAAGGTGATTGAATCGCCTGCGCGCGCCCAGCGGATGGTTTCTGCCGAGGCTGACACCGATGTCAGCGCCAGCGCCGCCGCTGTTACCAAGAGTTTGTTCATCATTATCGATTCTCCCTATTTCGTTATAAAATTCTAGCCACTATAAGTAACCAATCGCAGATCATTTTCAAAGCCAAAACCGTCTGCCGCTCTGTTTAATTTCAATTAGAGTTCATACGCAGCCTAGCTAAGCGGGTTTTGCGGCCGTTATTTCGGGCCTTCTGCGCCTTTCAGCAGGCCAGGTTGGAACTGCGTTTTAATTTTATCGCATTCTCTGCTTGTAGGCCTAATGCCCAAAATCGTCTTTGGTGGCGGCTAATCGATAGCCGTTCATTTACGGGCAAGATTTAGCTTTTGAAACAAAAGGCGCCGTCGAAAATTATGGATGTTTGCGAGGCTGGTATGGATGAATTTGTTGGGGGATACGCTTGGATCTGAGTAAGCCAAAACACCCACTAGAAAGGGTTGAACTTGCTTTAAGACTTCTGGGAAATGATCAGAGTCCTCGTTTCAGAGGATTTGCCCACTAAGCCGTTGAACCATTCAAGAACCATTGGATGCAGGCCATGGTTGCCTGAGCCGGCGGTTTATCTGTAAAACCTTCAAGCATAGCCTGTTCTAAATTCTTAATGGCAGCATACGCTGGTTTATTCACTTTTGAACTTTGAAACTTGGCTTTCAATTTTTTCCACCATTTTGTTGAATTCATCGGAGGTAGCGGCCAATTCCGTTGATGCGGCGCTGCTTTCGCTTGCCGCGCCGTCAAGTTTTTTCATCGCTTCATTTATTTCGGTAACCCCTTTTGCTTGCTCTTCTGAGGCCGAGGCAATTTCTTGAACTAATTGTGCGGTATCTTGAATATTGGGCACCACGCCTTCGACCAATTGGCCCGCTTCTTCTGCGATCTGCAGGCTATTTTCAGCGAGGTCACTGATTTCTTTAGCCGCAATCTGACTGTCTTCGGCCAAACTTCGGACCGAGTCTGCCACAACCGCAAACCCATTTCCGGCCTCTCCCACGCGGGCCGCTTCGATCATCGCATTCAAAGCCAGCAGATCCGTTTGGTAAGCAAAATCCTGAATCAAGGTCACCTTACCCGCAATTTCTTTCATTGCCAAAACGGTCTGCTTCACCGCTTCGCTGCCTTCTGTGGTTGAGGAGGCCGCCTGCGAGGCAAGCGTGTTGGTCGATTGGGCATTATCAGCGTTTTGGGTGATCGAGACGCTGATTTGCGTTAGTGCAGCGCTGGTTTCCTCAATGGAACCTGCCTGCGTTCCCGCGTTGATTTTAAAACTTTCCGCGGTGGCATTCAATTGCAACGACGCCGTTGAAACCGATGTTACAGCGGTTTTTATATCCTGCATGATCAACTGAATGCGCTGAATAAATCCGTTTAAAGAGGCAGCTGTTTGGCCAATTTCATTGCTACCAAAATCGGGCAGTCTGAGTGTTAAATCCCCTTCACCGGCACGAAGGTTTTCGACAGCATCCAGCATTTGGTTGATGGGTTTAGAAATCACTTGCCGCGAAAATATAACGATCACAGCGGCGATGACGGCAATGATCAGTGCGACAAATATTAAAATAGTATTGCGCATGTTCTGCGTTGCCGCAAAAGCTTCGGCTTCATCAATTTCGCTTAAAATTGCCCAATCTACATCCTTAATCGCCAAGGGTTTGAACGCTGATAATACAGAAATGTTTCGATAATCTTTTATAACTAAGATGCGGTTTGACCCTTCAAGGCCATTTGCGAGGCGGTTGTATCCACTTTTTGGCGGCCAATGACGCTCCCTGATTTTTCAATTTCACGCAGTAAATTTTGCTCCATTCCAAGATTTTTCATTTGTGCGAGGTAACCAGAGGGATCTTCAATTAAGAAGCGGGATTCATTTTTAAGCGTAAGATCCGAACCGACCATATAGGTTTCGCCGCTTTCCCCCAAACCCATATCCCGCCAATTCTGGTGGTTGGTCATAATATTGTTGATCTGATCCACCGGCATTTGAAACGCCGCAACACCCAATAATTTATCCTGCTCAAATATCGGTGAGACAATGAAGGAAGCCGGGGCGTTGTAAGAGGGCGCATATGGCGAGAAATCAATCAAATATGTAAAGCTTGGCGCTTTGGCTGTTCTGGCAATTTGAAAGGCTTTCCCCAAATTGCTGTTGGCATAGGGTCCTGTGAGCAACGAGGTGGCATAATCGGCTTCTTTAAACACAGAATACACGATATGCCCCGTATCAATATCAATTAGAAAAATGTCGTAATAGCCGAATTTT
>Ga0228620_1000862_pt1 | contig 14029 bp, 15 predicted proteins | sample 23DmetaG_FD_186030 | JGI IMG/M metagenome (GOLD analysis project Ga0228620, IMG submission 186030) | Seawater microbial communities from Monterey Bay, California, United States - 23D | ecosystem: Environmental > Aquatic > Marine > Coastal | place: USA: California | collected 2016-10-06 | reverse complement strand
AATGCATATTTTTAATATTAAAAAAATAGAAGAATTATTATATATAATTACCAATAATTGTATACCATTATATAAAACAAATTATAATAAGGGTTTATATTTAGGATTTATGGTACGTAATTTATTAGAAGTTATAATTGGATTTAAAAAATCATCTGATAGAGATAGTATGTTATATAAAAGAATTAGTTCCTCGGGTGCAGAATTATCTACATTATTCAGAGAATGGTATATATCATTAAAACTAAATATTGAAACAAAAATGAAACAATTATATAAAAATGTAAATTTAAATCGTGAAGTTATTTTTACAAAATTAGATTATGAAAAATTATTAGATAAAGGGGGGAATAAAAATATTATTTGGGATGGTATTATGAAAGGATTTAAGGGTAACTGGGGTGTTAAATCATTTGCAAAAAAAATAACAATTGATAATATTCATGATAAAATTAATGTTAATAAATATACACATAGTAAAGATGGTATTGTACAAGAAATGAATAAAATAAATTATTTAACTAAAATATTTCATTTAAGAGAAGTAAAAACACCAATTGATGCAAATGTTAAATTAATAGGACCTAGAAAATTACATGCAACACAATATGGATATATATGTCCAATTGATTCCCCAGATGGAGCAAATTGTGGGATTATTAAAACAATGAGTATGGGATGTACTATTTCTATATATAAAACAACAATTAAAAGAATTAAATTTATAGAATTATTACAATTAAGTAAAAATTTTATATTGATAGATAAAATTATATTAGAAAATAATAATAATTATTATTATGTATTTTTTAGAGGAGAATTTATAGGATTATATTGTAATATAAATAATTCAATTATTAAATTTTATAATATTTTAAAATTATTAAAAAGAAATGGTATTATAAATAATGATATTAGTATTTATATAAATTACGATAATAAAGAAATTAATATATCAGATGAACAAGGTAGATGTTTACGACCTTTATATGTTATATATAATAAACAAATTGTTAGAAATAAATATAATATTAAATTATCATTAAGTGAATTAATAAAAAAAGAAAATAAATTTAATATAAATAATATTCCATCAAATATATTTACAGATGAAGAATTATTAAAACAATTAGAAGATAATCAATCACCAATTGAATTAGTAGATACTGATGAAAGTTATTATAGTTTAATTGCCATGAATGAAACTATATTAAATAATAATATAGAAAATGATTATAATTATTTAGAAATACATCCTCAATTAATAATAAGTATTAACGCGGGATTAATACCATTTACAAATCATAATCCTGCTCCTAGAAATGTATATGTGTGTCAACAATTTAAAGCAGCAATTGGAGTACCTAGTACATGTTTAACAAAACGTATGGATACTATAAATTATTTATTAAAACATCCTCAAAAACCAATTGTAGGTACAATGATGAATAAATTAATAAATTATGATGATATGCCAACTGGTATGAATATTACAATTGCAATATTAACATATACAGGATTTAATCAAGAAGATTCTGTTATTATTAATAAAAAATCAATAGAAAGAGGATTATATAATATGTATTATTATAGAACATATGAAGAAACATTAGAACAAAATAAAAATGAAATATTTATTAATCCTGATTTACAATATAGAAAAAATGATGCAGATTATAGTAAATTAAATACTGATGGGTCTATTGATAAATATAAATATATAAATGATAATGATATTATTATTGGTAAACTAACTAAATTACATAATTCAGAATTAGAATATAGAGATACGTCAATTACTATTCATCATGGAGATGAAGGTGTAATTGATAATACAATTACTGATATTAATTATTTTAATAATACTTTTATGAAAGTTAAAATGATGATGGAGAGATTACCAATTGTAGGAGATAAATTTGGTTCGAGGCATGCTCAAAAAGGTGTAGTTGGTAGAATAATTGATTATATAGATATGCCATATACAAAAGATGGAATAGTGCCTGATATTATTTTAAATCCTCATTGTATTCCTTCTCGTATGACAATTGGTCAATTAATTGAAGTTGTTGGAGCATCAATTGGTATTAATTTAGGAATGTTTTTAGAAGCAAATGCCTTTAGTGATATTGATATATCATTATTAAGTGATATATTAGAATTACCACCAAATAATATGCATCGTCATAGTAATAATATTTTATATAATGGTATAACAGGGGAACAATTACAATCTGATATATTTATCGGACCTTGTTATTATCAACGATTTAAACATATGGTTTCAGATAAATTTCAAGCAAGAGATAGAGGAGCATATAATAATTTAAATAAACAACCAGTTGGTGGTAGGAGTCGTGGAGGTGGTATGCGTTTAGGAGAAATGGAATGTTGGTCTTTAATTGCAAATGGATTATCTGAATTTATTAAAGAAAGTTGGATGGAACGCTCAGACCAATATATAATTTATACATGTAAAAAAACAGGATTAATGATTCCATATAATGATGAATTAAAATATAATCCAGAAAATAAAGATGTAAATAAATTACATATTCCTTATGCAACTAAATTATTTTTACAAGAATTAGAAGGAATGAATATATTTGTTAGATTATTTATTAATTAATTATATAATTTTTTTTTATTATATATTATATATAATAAAAATGATTAGCCTAAATTTAAAATTTTTAAAAATGTTTGATGTTGAAAATGGATGTAAATTATTTACTTCAATTGTTATTTCTGTATTAATTGTAGTAAATATTCTATATAGTACATTTGTAAAATATGCACTTGTTAAAGAAAAAGCCTTTGGAGATGATTTAGCAAATGAACTTTCTTCTAGAACTGAAACAGCAGGTAGATATGAAGGATTAATGACTGAAATAATTATTCGTTCAGTATATATTTTTACAGGTATGAAATTATGTCCATATATTCTTAATATGTTTGCAGTAAAATCTGAAATGGGAGCATTATTAATGAATGTTGCATGTATTACAGTATTATCATTAATGATGAATACAATTACTGGATTCTTATTAAATGCATTAAAACAAGGTGATGCAGAAGGTGATTTAGCTAAATTTATACCAGCAGTATATAATGAACCAATGATGATAGTATGGGATTTAATTGTTACATCATTAGTTACTTTTGTTGCATTATTTTTACATACTAATAACGTATGTAATTCATTTGAATTTATTTATTTATTCTTTATTGCTGTCTTTATTGGTATGTTCTTCTTTAAAACTGATTCTGCTGATAATAAACAAACGGAATTATTAAAAGATGTAAAAGGAATACTAAATAATGCAATGGGTCATGATCATTAAATTGTTTTGAAATATAGACATTTATCTATTGTAATCCACTAAATATAGAATGTTTTCATTATTCTAATAATAAATGTGATTATGATAGAAAATTGCATCTGCGAATGTACAAAATGTAATAATAATGATGGGGATGGTACATCGTGGAGACTACAATTATTAGACTAAAATTTTTTTTTATTATTTATTAATAATAAATATTTAGTATTGTTAAATTGGTTTATTTGTAACACTTGGTTTTTTTGTATAAAATTTATTATTAGATTTTATATTTGAATTAAGATTATTTATAATATTAGTTGTAGTTTGTAATTGTTTATTTAAAACGTATAAAACAATTTCTTCTTGTTTTTTATTAATTTTTTTACTTAATACAGTATTATTTATTTTTTCAGGAATTATATATAATCCAAATAATAAAGCAAGAAATAATGCAATTAAAAAAGTTATTTGATTCATTTTATTTATTATATACAAATTATAATATAAAAATATAATATAAAAAATATAATATAAAAAATATAATTATTAAAATAATATAATAATATAATAATATATTATGGGTAATTCATATAGTATATATATATCAGAATATGTATATGATCCTTTTGAATATAATAAATCATATCAAATAGATAATATTAAAAATATATCATATAAATCTATCTTGTTAGATTATAGTTATTTATATAATAAAGAAGATAGAATAATATATAATATTAATAATAAAGGTTTTTCTGTTGTATGTGCAATTGCTACAAGTTTAAATTATTATTCAAATAATAAATATTATTCACCTGGATTTATTCAATATTGTGTACAATTAGAATTACAAAGTGATAATATATATAGAGGAGTTTCAGTTATAGATGCATTAAATATTATACAAAAATATGGTGTATGTTTAGAATCAGATTATTCATTTACTAATATATTAAATAATGAATCTCCATCAACTAATAATTTTAAATTAGCAAAAAATAATAATATTAATTATTATTCAATTAAACAAATTAATACTCAAATGATTCATGTATTATCATCTAAAAATATATTTATTATAGGAATAACATTATATAATAATTTTGATTATGATACATATAATAAAGATTATAATGTTGATAAAAATATTATAAATTATCAACAAATAATTCAAATACCATCAGAAGATGATATTATAATTGGAACAAAATGTTTTTTAGTAATTGGACACAATGATATAGAAGAATATTTTATAATATTAGATTGTAGTCTAAATATAGAATATAAAATATCATATGATTATTTAGAAGATACTAAATTTAGTAATGATTTATTTGTAATCAAACCAATGGATTAAAAATTATATACTACAAAACTACGATATTATAAATACTATAATACTATAATACATTAAATACATTAAATATATTTTATATATTATAGAATAAATGGATATATTTTATACACGTATATATAAATTATTAATTATTTTAATATTTACAATTATTTTAGTAATATCATCAGAATATATTTTTAATTATATAACATCTATTAAACCATTAAAAATAAGAGGAGGAAATAATTATAAAATGAATAATGATATTCCAAATATTTATATAATTAATTTGGATAGACGACCAGATAGATTAACAAATATAAAAAAACAAATACAAGAATTAGAATTATCATTTATAAAATTTAGTGCATTTGATGGGAAAAATTTAACAGAAGGAGATAGAAATTATTATGTTTCAGAATCAGGGAAAAAAGAATCTAGAGAAGGATTAAAATTAACAAATGGTGCTATTGGTTTAGGTATTACATTATATCATTTATGTAATTCTCGTATTAAAAATACAGATGAAATAATTATATTAGAAGATGACGCAGTATTAGAAGATAATTTTATTAATAAATTTATTAATATGAAAAAACAATTACAAGATATTGAATATGATATGGTATATTTAGGACATCATACAATTGATAAAAATAAATTACAAAAAAAGACACAAAATATTTATAAAATAGATGGACAAATCAATGGTACATTTGGATTATTAATAAAACCAAGTGCTTGTAAAAAAATAATAGAAGAAGTTTTCCCATTAAACTGGCAAATTGATACAGCAATTTATATGAATAAAAATATTAAAAAATATGTTGTAGAACCACCATTAATTACATCTGAACCATCTACAGCAGAAAATTCTGATATACAATTTTAAAAATATATTTTTATTTATAATTATAATTATATTTTTTAAAAAAAAATTTTAATTATTAATATGTATGTGACAATAACAACTATCTCCCTGAATTGATTTATTTTTACACTTTAAACCACATGAAAGTTGGTATACACAAAAATCAGTATCCATTAATATTGTATCATTATCAATATTATTATCACTATTATTATCAATATTATTATCAATATTATTATCACTATTATTATCAATATCTATTTCCATATATTCAATATCAGGTTTATATGAATTCATGTTTTTTTTCCCTTGTTTTAAATTACAAGTTTCACATATTATTTTTAAATTGTTAACAGTTGTACTCCCTCCATTATATTCTGATATTACATGACCATAATGACAATGAGCATATTTTTGAGCATAATAAATATAATTATTCAAATTATATTTTAAAATTTTTTTTAATTTATTAAATATAATTTCTGGTGGTCTTACTAATTTGTTACATATATAACATGAACATATAATATTATCTCCACTATCCCGTCTCCATACTTTAAGTTTAATAATAGGAGAAATTATACTTTTTTTATAACAAAACATTTTTAATAATCTTATATTAATATTATATTATAAAACAATTTTAATTATTTATATATTAATTAAAATAATCTAAATACTATTGTTAAAATAATTACACTTAGTATACCAACATATACATACGACATTGTAACCCATTGTCTAAATTGTGGAATCTGATAAATATATGGTTCTTCAATTGTATTATGTTTCTCTAAGAAATTAATAAAATCTTTATAATCACGTGCAGATTTAATTCCATAAATACAACTATATACTAAAATAGATACTGATATTAATCTCATAAAATATTTAAATTCTTGAAAATTATTACTAAATCCAAATATTCCTATTGCAATTGATGATGTTAAAAACATATTTCGCATCATTGAAATATATCCATTTAGTTGGGCTTGAGGATTTAATGATAATTTTAAAGTCATCTTAATAATATAATATAATAAAAAATAATTTCTTTTAATTTAAATTAAATTAATTTAAATTAAATTAAATTATTCATAATATTAAATTATTATTTAATATAAAAATTGTTTATTAAATAAAAATAAATTATACAATGAAATTATTATTAATTATGTTATTTAATTTATTTATAAATTATAGTTTTCCCATACAACAAATATATAAAATACCAAATACAAATTATTATTTACATACAATAAAATGTAACTATAATAATAATATTTCTATATATTTTATAAGATATCAATATAATTATAAAAATTATCCTGAATATTGTATTAATAATAAACATTATGATGTATTTGATAATCGAAAAATAGATTATATGTTATATGATTTATATTTATATTGGCACCCGTGTTTAAATAATATTTATATTAGAAATAACGCTGAATACAAAGGTCTATTATATAATTATTGGGATGATATATATAGAAGATATGGAAGTTGCACTAATATGAATGTATATGATTATTTTAATTATTCTATAAAAATATTTAATAAATATAAAAAAAAATTGAGTTAAGTTTAATTTGTTTAGAATAATACTTAACAACTATTATAACATTTTAATATTTTAAATACTAAATTTTTATTTATATTTTTATTTTATTTTTTATTTTTTATTTTTTATTTTTATTTTTTATTTTTTATTTTTTATTTTTTTCTTCATCTAATAACAGTACAGCCATTGCTGAATAATTATGTAAATCAATTAATGTATCTCTTAATGATTCGTCGTCAATTAAATTAATACCAGTAGAAGTAATATTTTGTAATCTTTTAATTTTATCACCCATTCTTACTAATACTCCAATGGTTCCATATTCTGCAAATGCATCTCCGTATGTTTTATTTTTTTTTTCAAATAATTCACAACTTTCGTATTGCACAGTTTTAAATTGTTCTAGTCTGTTTTTTTGTATTTGGTCAGTTGAATATTTTGCAGTCATATGAGAAACAGTTGATTTTAATTTACTAAACATATAATAATTACATAATTTTTATTTTTAAATATATAAGTATCTAATTATATCTAATTATATCTAATTATATCTAATTATATCTAATTATTTAAAATCATATAATTATATATTAAATATATGATAAATTTAAATAAATATAATCCAATTAATAATTATATTATATTTAAATGTTGTGATTGTGAAGAAGGAGGTATTGCGAGTAGATTTATTGGATTATGTAGTAGTTTTATACTTGCATTGATATTAAATTTTAAATTTAAAATACTATGGTCATACCCACTTGACTTAGATAAATTATTAGATACTAAATTATATAATTGGAAATTAGATTCAAATATAGATATTATTCATGAATTAAAAATTATAAATGATAATTCATTTTTAAAATATAAACATTTTTTACAAAATAATATTAATCAATTACATTCAAATACCTTAATTATTTCAAATCAACCATTTTATTTACATCTATTAGAAAATAAAAATATATCTTCTCGATTAGAAGAATTAAATATAAATAATAATTCAAATATAATTAGTATTTGTATGAATATATTATTTGCATTAAAACCCGATACACAATTAAGATATAATAAAATATTATTAGAATTCACAAATAAATATACAATAGGATTACAATTATCAAATTTATCAATATCAACAAATAACTGTGTAAATATATTAAATATGTATAATAATTTTATTGAAGAATATAATAAAAAATATAAAAATAATATTCAATTATTTATTTCTACCGATAATGAAGAAATAATAAAATATTTTGAAGAATCATATCCAAATATATTAAAAATTATTTTAAATTCAAAAATTATTAATTATAAAACAAATTCAGAAGATAATACTGATTTATCTAATAATATGAGATTAATATTAGAGTTATGGTTATTATCAAAAACTAATACATTACTAGTAAATAAAAATTCTACATTTGCACAATTAAGTTGTTTAATTAATAATAAAACTCCATATATAATAGATAATAATACATATAAATTAAATTCATTAGATAATTTATTAAATTTAAGATAAACAAATAAAATAATATATAATTATATATAATGAGTTCACCTGCTCCTACTCCTGGTCCTGCTCCTGGTCCTGCTTCTGGTCCTGCTCCTGGTCCTGCTTCTGGTCCTGCTCCTGGTCCTGCTTCTGGTCCTGCTTCTGGTCCTGCTCCTACTCCTGAACCTACTGGTGCTAATCCTAAGAATGCAGGACAAACAGAAGAAGATATAAGACTAAACAGGGAATCAAAACAATTGGCAAATGATAAAGAAAAGTATGAACAACAACAAAGAAACAAAACTAAACAAGATGAAAAAGATTTAAAAACAACAATTAGTATAGCTCAAAATCCAGATGATTTAAAAAAAATAGCTGAATTAATTGATGATATACAAGATAAAGAAACTAAGGTTTCATTTAATACAGAAATGCAAAATAAATTAAATAAAATAAGAGAAAATTCAAATAAACAACTTACAAGATTTACTATACCAGTTTCAGAAGCAAAAATACAAGAAGCATTACCACTTATATTAGGAGAGGATACTTTAAATAGTTCATTTGATGAACGAATAAATAATATGAATGATAAATTAAAAAGTATAAAATTTGATACTGATATGAAAAAAAATTTTTTAGAAAATAAAAATATTGAGAAAAATATAAAAGATGATTTACAAATTGTTTCTTCAGCGGAACAATTTAAGAAAGATTTTACTACAATATTAACAAATATAACAAATTTTTTTAGTGAATTAAATATTTTTGGAGAAAACGGGAAAATAGAAAATTGGAAATATATTACTTTATTATTATTAATTCCAAGTTATATTTTATTAAATAATGGATTTAATATTATTAAATTTTTAATATCATATTTTATTATTATTATATGTATTTTATATTCATTATTAAAATTTAATGATAGTGAAAATAAATTCTTCTCAAATACTTTTACAATTATGGCATATCCTATATTAGTATTTATAATTTCATTATTAACAAATATAAATATATTAGATAATATATTATCTTTTCCTGGAAATAAATTTATATTTATAGCAATTTTAACAATTATTATTTTTGGGAATTTAATTTATTTATATATTATAAAATCATTTCCAATTATACAATTTTTTATCTATATTATATTAAATATTCTATATATATTAGATTTTTATATAAATAATAAAGAACTTACAATGAATAATTTAGCATGGGTAGTTGCATTACCTGGATTATTAATAACATTAGGACAAGATAATTATATATCAATAATTACTAGTGTATTATTTTTAACAATTATAACTTGTGAATTATTTAAAAATAATATTACATATTTAATACCTGAAAATAAAAAATAATATTTAAAATAAATAATATATATTAATAATTATTATATATTAAAATAATTAATTCTAAATACATAATACTATTATGATACAAAGTAAAATTACAGATTTTTTTTATAAAAAAATTAGTACTAATAAATACAATATAAAAAAAAATGACTACCAATTATTAAAATATAATACAGTAACAAATAATACAGTAACAAATAATACAGTAACAAATAATACAATAACAAATAATACAGTAACAAATAATAAAAAAATGCAAAATTTAGTATTTGGATTAAGTGATAAAATATCTAAATTACAAATTGAAATATATAATAATTATAATAATAATAATATACATTAATTTATATATTTTTTTAATATACACCTTTTATCAAATTTTATAGATTGTTTAATAATTTTTTGAGGAATAATTTCAATAGAACATTTTGATTTCATTCCATATAGTGGTTGTATACATCCATCTTCTGTATTTATTATTTTAGTATTTTTTTTCTGTTTTGTATTTTTTGGATTCTTTATATCTTTTATATCTTTTATACATCTAGCTCGTAAATTTTCATATATATATCTTATATCATTATAAGATAAATCATTTTTTTTATTTAACATTCTATTAACTTCTTCGTGTAAATCATATATTGCTTTTGAAAAAGTATCTCTATTTTTCATTTTTGATTTTGAAAATTTTATAGTTTTTAAATTTTTAATTATATTTGTACGGCATGAACCACACGGTAATATATGTTTTAAGGACATAATAAAATTATAATAATTTGTTTTTTCATTATCAGTTGGTTTTATTGGATAATTAAATGAAATTATATGTAATATAAACCAAAAGGGGGGTCCCCATACTGAAGTTAAAAAACCATTATTACTTAAAAAATCTTCTGGGCTAAAAATAGTTGTGTTTTTCATGAAATAAATATTTAATTATATTATATATAATTATTATTATATTTTAATAATTATGAATGATACATTGTTATCTATATTAGAATGTCCAATTTGTTTAGAAACATTTAATACGCCATATAATTTAATTTGTGGTCATTCAATATGTAAAGATTGTATTTATAAATTAATAAAAATTAATAATATTGTATGTCCTTTATGTAATAAAGAATCAACTAATATAATTAATAATAATGTAATTTCACTTTCAAAAAATTATTCATTGATACAAATATTAAATTATAATAATAATAATAATAATAATAATAATATTTTACAATCGGGAAATAATATTTTAGAAAAACAACAATATACATATGAAAAATATATTTCTCAAAAAAAAACACATCCGGCACCTTCATGTTTTTTATGCTGTATAACTAATTCATCTAGAAATGAGTCATCATCAGATAGTGATTAATTATTTATTTAATTATTTATTTAATTATTTTATTTTTTTATTTAATTATTTTATTTTTTTGATTAATATTTAAGATAATAAATAAAATATATATTACAATAGGAGCTCCCATAATAATTAATGATATTTTCCGGTCTACTATTTTATCATCTTCATTTAAGATATTAGATGGTTTAATAATGTATATTAATAATATTATTACTGTATATGTAATTATTGTATTTTGAAAAGGATTACTATAATCAAACATATTTTATATTTAATTAATATATTTTATTTAATAAAAATAATTTATTAAAAATACTAATGTTTTATGTGATAATTTATTACTCTTGTTAAATTATTATTTATTTTAGTTAATATATCTGCTATATTCTCTCCTGATGAATTTAATAAATAATTATCTAAAATTATATCATTATTAGTTTCTGTATCACTATATGAATAATCGCTATTTGAATTATCTGTTTCATTTTCAGAATTATTTAATTTTAATTTATCACTTAATGTAGATATCATATTTCCAAAATTATTATTATTAATTATATTATCTAATAAATCATATTGATTTTTATTCGGGTTTTGATTTTCATTATTAAAACATGTCTCTATATCTTCATCTACAACTTTATCTCCATCTATAACTCCATCTATAACTCCATCTATAACTTTATCTCCATCTTCATTTATATCTGTATTTGTATTTGTAAATATATCTATGTTATCATATTCATTATCAGACATTATATATAATATATTATCTAATTAAAATTTATTATATTAACGTATTATCTAAAAATATATTTAATAATATAAAAATATATTATGGAAAATAGATTACAAAAAGAATTTGATTTAAAATATCAAGAATTAAAAAATATAATTATTAATAATAATCATTATGAAATTAATAATAAAATTACTGAAATAAAACAGTATTTCAATAATAATATAATTATACATAATGCATTAACACAAATTATATCTAATAATAGACTTAATCCAATATATTATATTAATAAATTAGAATCAAATAAAAAAATAATTTTAATTATGCAATTTTTTGTTGCAAATAATCTAGAAAGACAACACGAATTAAATATTTGTTTAATAAATAATATTAATAATCCTTTAATTGATGAAATATTTTTATTATCAGAAGAATTTTTAGATATAAAAAAAATATTAAATGTATCTTTTTCTGAAAAATTATTAAAAATTAGACAAATACCAATTAATAAAAGATTAACACTATATGATGGTATTGAATTTGCCAATAAACAACAAAATACAATTTGTATAATTGCAAATACTGATATATTTTTTAATGATAGTCTTAATATTTTAAAAAATATTGATTTAGAAGGGAAAATATTAGCATTATCTAGATATGATTTAATAGAAAATTATAAACCAAATGAAAATAATAATATTAAATTATTCACACATGAAGGTCCATTAGGTAATCCAGCAATAGATACCCATGATGTTTGGATTTTTAATAATGATATTAAGAATGATCCTGAATTAAAAATTCCTCTTGGTTTTAATGGTATTGATACAATCGCTAATTATATATTTTATAAAAATGGTTATGAAATTATAAATCCTGTAAAAAATTTAATATCTATACATTATCATTTAGCACAACATCGTAACGATACTGCAAATCATATGACAAATAATACAGGAAAATTATATGATTTTAATAATAAAAAACCATCTGATTATTTACATAAATATATTCATCATCAAGAATTAAAATTAACACATAAAATAGAATCAATATGTACATTATGTACAAATAAAATATATGATACTGATTTAAAATTTTTATTAAATTCAATTATTCAATATGAACCCTTAATACCAATATATATATTATGTGATACATATGTATATAATAATGTTTTAATTGATTATCCTACATTAAATATTAAAACAAAATTATGTTTAGATAAATATTCTAATTTATCTCGGGCAGAAATGGATGCCCAAAATTTATTTTGTGATTTATGTTTTGAAAAAGTAAATACTATTAATTTTGCATTAGACAATTGTAATAATTCATTATATTTAGATGCTGATATTATTTTACTTGATAAATTAGATATTAAAATACCAATTGAATATGAAATAGGATTATGTCCTCATTATATATATAAAGAAACTGCTGATAAATATGGTTATTATAATGCAGGTATGATGTTTGTTACTAATAAAAATATACTTACTTCATGGTTAGAATTTAAAAAAACAACTACTTTTGTAGATCAAAAACCATTAGAAGATTTAGCAAAAATATATAAAACCTATGAATTTGATTATAATTATAATTATGGATGGTGGAGATTATTCCAATGTGAAAATCCAAAAAAAAGATTAAAAAAATTTAAAGTATGTAATACAACACATAAACTATTATATAATTTTATGCCACTAAAATGTATTCACACGCATATATATGATAAAAATGATTTTCAAACAGCAGAGTTTAATAAATATATATTATATTTTTTAAATAATATTCCAAATAATAATTATAAATGGTTATTTAATATTATTGATATTTATATTAATAATAAAAAACAATTAGAACAAAAACAATTAGAACAAAAACAATTAGAACAAAAACAATTAGAACAAAAACAATTAGAACAAAAACAATTAGAACAAAAACAAT
>Ga0228620_1000860_pt1 | contig 14043 bp, 21 predicted proteins | sample 23DmetaG_FD_186030 | JGI IMG/M metagenome (GOLD analysis project Ga0228620, IMG submission 186030) | Seawater microbial communities from Monterey Bay, California, United States - 23D | ecosystem: Environmental > Aquatic > Marine > Coastal | place: USA: California | collected 2016-10-06 | reverse complement strand
TAGAAAGATTAAGGCAATGTTATTATGGTATGAATATAAAGCTGAAGAATTAAAACTAAGTAATAATGAGTGTATTGACTTATTAGATAGTATTATAAAGACTATGGCAGATAATGAATGGTATGAGGTATCAGTATTCTTCCAAAAAATGAAAATAGATTTAATAATAAATAAATAATTTTTATAAGAAAGGTTAAAATTAAAATATTTATATAAAAACAATGTTTATGGAAAATATTTTATTACTGAATCAAGATTACACACCATTAAACGTTACATCATTAAGGAGAGGGTTCAAATTAGTTTTTAAGGGAAAGGCTGAGGTTATAAGTCATGATGATGACAACCCAATAGAAACGGAAGAAAATAAATACGAAAGACCTACTGTTATAAGATTATTAAGGTATATATCATTACCATATAAGAAAGTCAGTTTAACGAGGTTTAATATCTATAGAAGAGATGGACACAAGTGTGTGTATTGTCAATCAACAAAAAGTTTAACATTAGATCATGTAATACCTAAATGTAAAGGTGGGCAAAACACATGGAAAAACTTAGTTACATGTTGTCAACAATGTAATACACAGAAAGGGAATAAGGATTTAGATATCTTTATGAAAGAAAAAGGGTATACAATGACACATCAACCATACAGACCTACATATTTACAATTTGTACAAAGGTTAAAGGGATTGAATAATGATTGGTTACCATTTATTTAGATTACCAAAGTATAGTATTCTCACTATCCCATAACTTCCTACCAAAAGAAATTTTATCTTTTAATAAAGGTATTGAAAATTTTAATACACTCACATATGTATCCACATATTCAGGCATTTCTGGTGCAACATAATCCCAAAAGATACGATTACCTTCTTCTCTAAACTCTATATTTTCCATCCCTTGCTTAGGATTGGTAATAGCACCATAAGATTCTATCATATGGCTTAGCAGTTTCTCCGAATGTAATAAATGTGGAGAAAAAGACAACTCATAGAATTCCTTATCTAGGTTTTTAAGATATGCAAATAATATCCATTTCTTATGTTCAAAGTCTATAGGTGGTTCCATCCACCAATCAAATCTCAGCAGTTTCATTTGGTAAAGATCCTAATTCTTTATCTATTTCATAGATTGCTAAACCACTTTCACCAACCATCTTTAATTTGTCGATTATATCCTTAAACTTTGTTTCTTCTTCTCTTTGCTCACTTACAAACCATTGCATAAAGTTATCAGTTGTAATGTCTTCAGCTTTTCTAGCTGCGTAAACAATTTTAGAAACAACATTAGTAACTTCTTTTTCTTGTGATAATGAGTTTTGGAAATGTAATAACACATCAAAATCTTCATTAAAACTTTCTAAATAGTTGTATTGAGGTATTGTTGGTTTTTCATCGCTGTCTAAGACATAATCTATTAGTTTTAACATATGTGATCTTTCTTCTTCTGATTGATTAAAGAAAAATGTGGATATTCCGCTAAAACCTCTGCTAGCAAACTCAGTTGCTAGATTTAAGTAAAAATATGACGAATGATTTTCCGTCCATATTTGTTCGTTTATTAACTCTAAAACTTTCTTATTCATATTAATAAATATTAAACAATAAGAATTAAAAATAAACTTTTAAGGGGAAATTAAATACTTTTTTTAGTATATTTATATTAAAACGTAAATATGTTAAAACTAAGGACTTTAATAGAAGAAAACAAAGAAGGTATTGAGCCATTAAAAGGGGCTGAGTATAAGGTTATTATGTTTTTGGAAAACAAGTTCGGAGATTTCACTATCAACGATATTCACAATCAAACAAATGATGTTTTAGTGGACCATATATTTGAGACTATAATGGAAGCATTACCTGTTTCATATGATGTAGGAGTTAATTTATATTATCTTTACATCAACAATATAGAAAGTATTAGGAGTGGAGATGATTCTTGGAAATCAAACCCTGAAAGAGGTATTGGTGATAATGTATTTAAGTATGAAGCTGCACTGGCAAAATATTTAGAAAAACCATATAGTTTATTAAAGAAAACACACACATATTATGGTTTAGAAAGTTTTGAGGATAACGGTGGTTATGTGTGGGCAATTGGAGATTGGGAGGATAGAGAAAGAGCAATCAACTTAGTAATAGACGAAAATTATATGTATGGTTTAGATAATAATTCTACTGTTGAAGATGGGTATAGAAGCGAAGCAAGACATCATTTTGGTGAGAGTTATATTTGTGAGTTTTTATATGTTCCCGAAGAATGGAAAAAAGAACTTGCAATAGAAGGAGCTAGATTTAGTGTAAATAATATGTCTGATGATGAATTAATTGATCCGTTAGATAGTAACACTTACAATAAGGAAACAAAAGAATTGAGTAATAGATATTATGATTTAGTAAATCAAATAGACATATTAAATGAAAAAATAGATAACACCACTAATGATGATGAAATAGAAATGCATTCTGAGAAGATAGAGAGATTAGATGGTGATATTGAAAATATATATGATTCCGCTAGAGAGATTATTGAAGAAGAAGAATATAAAGAGATATACCAAAGATTGACTGATGATTTAGAAGAATGGTTATCGGACTATGGTTATTTAGATAATGGTGAATTAGCATATAGAGAAGTGAAAGGTGTAGATAGACCAATATTTCCTGAGTGGTTATATATAGACGCAAATAAAATGAGAGATGATTTGGAATACCTTTTATCTGATAACGTTGGTGGAGATATTGCACTTTATGATGGGAAGGAACATGAAGTAGAATATAATGGTGAAACTTTTTATATTTATCAAGTAGATTAAAATTATGAACGCAAAAATAGTTAAATTATTAAATTACTTATTAGCAAAGGACTTAGACCCTGAAGATATTTCAGAGATGTATAAGTTCATAAAAAATGAGTTGAATATCACAAATAGTGAAGTATTAAACATTGCTCCTATATTATATAGAAAGTATTATCCATTATTAGATGATGGTGAGGACTTTAGGTCAATTGAAAACATGAATGTGGATTATGATGAAGATGATATTGACGACAGAATAATTGCATTATCTCAACATTTAGAAGTACATCCACTTATATTAAAATCAGTATATAATGAAAATTATCTTCAAGATACTAGAGATGATAGTGAGTATTTGGTAGGTGATGAAGATGAGATTAGAGAAATATTCTTTGATAGAGTAGATGATAGGATTGAGGACTTAAAAGAATATAATCCAGACTATGTTTCACATTTCCTTACTTTAGAAGATGATTACGCAGAGCAATTTGCAAATGATGAAGCTAGATATAGATATGATGAAGAAGACCCAGAAGAGGTTATCTCATATCTAAACCAACAAGATGAACATGAAGAATGGATGGGAAGGTTAGAAGAAGCTGAAACTGAAATGAATGATGTTGATAACTTAATAACTGATTTAGATTATGATATAGAAAATGAAACTGGTGAGTTTTCAGAAGAAGAGTTGGAAAACATGGAAGAGAGAAGAGACTTATTAACTCAAAGGTTTACAGAATTAGAAACATTTGTAGATAATTGGGATGATGATGAGGAGACTAGTAAGTTTGCAGATACTTTGGAAGATGATTATATTGAATCTTTTACTAAATACATCTATGATGAAATTGTAAGCAGAGGGTTAGACTTTTTTGTTGATGACTATGGATATCCAACAAAAGATGCGATAGATAATTTCTTTGTGATAGATGAAGATGAAATGAAAGAAGATTTATATGACACTGATAGAGCTGCTGAATTGGCTTACTATGATGGTGATGAAAATGAAGAAGAAGTAAATGGTGAATACTATTATATATACAGACAAGGGTAATGAAAAAACTAATTAGAAAAATATTAAGAGAGGAAGTTGATAAGGATGTTGATGGAGACAATTTTATACTAAACGTCAATTATAAAGAATTGCAGTTATTGTCATACATCATAAAAAATGATGGTGCATATAAATATACATTCAAACAATTAGGTATTAGTAATTTAGTGCTGATGTCAAAAATGTTTCTAATACTAAAGTTTAATACAAAAGAAGATATACTTAATTCACTTGAGACTAAAGATACATCCAATCTATACTTAGGGCCATTTTACACTGCTAAAGTAGATTATTATGATGAAATATATGAGGATGAGGAAACTGTAGAAGATGAATGTGAGTATTGTAATGGTACTGGATATGATGAAGAGTCTTGTTATAATTGTGGTGGTTCTGGTGAAGTAGAAGATGAAGATGAAGACTATGTAACATGTAGTGATTGTGGAGGTAGTGGTGAAATAGAAGATGAATGTGGTTATTGTGGAGGTTCAGGATATGATGAATATACACAAGAGTTAGAAAAAATAGATTTATTTACATTACCTGTATTTAGTAAAACACCAATTATTTTTGATGACTTAGTTGATGAACATAAAAGCACTATAACTAAACTAGGGATGGTAAAAGGTAGGGTTAATTTCATAGAAACTAAAACAGAGCCTAAATCTTATGGTGGAATTGAACCTAATGATGAAGAAAGAATAGACCACGTTTACGATGAAGGTATGGTATTAAGTGGAGATGACCTTAGTGAATACATATAAAAGAGATATTTATAATTATGAAATTGAAATTTGCTGAAATATTAAAAGAAAACCTAACTCCAAGACAAGAGAGGTATATAGATGTCATTGTAAAAGCAATGAAAGACCATTTTACTGATGAGAGTGGTAGTGTTGTCAATAATAGGACAATCTTTATGGAAAACCCAAAGATAGGTGATTATAAATTAAAAGTAGATTTATATAATGAAGCAAATAAAAAACTTATTGAATTATATAATAGTCATAGTAATTTATCTAGAGTCACACCAAAAGATATTAGAGAATATAGGAAAGAGTTTATGTCATTAAATGCTCAGATGGATGAATCAATGCAATACATTATGAATTTAAGTAATTTGTTTGGTGATGTAGTAACATCTTATAATGCACCAGTAAATGTAATTTTACTTGCATGGGAAAAGTTTCATAAAGAAGTGTATATACCACAACAAAATGAGGATATAAAGAATACTTCTACTTTTGAGGGATTACAACATGGATTACCTGAAGGAAACTACAGCAAAGAAAAATATATGGATAGTTTTTATGGGAAAAATAGATATGCTGTAATTGAGGATAAAGATAGTGGAGATTATATCTTAGCAATAGATAAAAAGTGGGATTGGTTCCAAAAAGATTTTGATCTAAATGGGATGGAATTAGATGACTTATTCTATAAGAGATATAATTCATTGGATGAATTAAAAGATGACTTATATAATGTGGAAAGAAGACTTTTCATTAAGGAATTAGATGGATATGATGTACCTGATGCTGAAGATGTTTTAGAACACCTTGAAGCCTCTAACATAGATGATATGAAAAAAGATTGGGAGGAAGAAAGGGAAGATGATGCAAACCTAACTTTTGAAGAGTTTATTGGTGATGAGGTAAACAGGTATCTAATGGATGAAAAAGGTATGGGATATGAATCCATATCAAGAGCTAATAGCATGCAAATTGGTCGTGATTTCATTCAGTTAGAAAAAATATATAATGGGATTGATAATCTATAAATCTACCTATTGATTTTTACAAAAGTTTTACATATTTATTTACTAAAAAAATTATAATGACAGATTACACAATAGAGGAAGTTGGATACTTCAACTGTGAAACATGTGGATACTTAACTGTGTCTTTTAGGTTAGAAGGTGACCCAGAAGAAACCTATAGGACTTTAGAGACTGATGAGTATTATAATTGTGCAGAAAAGGAATCTAATACACATGGTGAGTATCATACCAAAGAATGGGATGAAGGAGATTTTGAGGATGGTAGTTATTATTCTCATTTTGATTTTACAGAGTGGATGGAGTATGAACACGATGAAGAAAAGGTTATTGAGTTTATCTATGATAACTATGAATTAGAAATCCTACCTAAACCAGAATTACAATAAAAAAATCATAAGACTATTGTTTATTCAAAACAAAGTATTTATATTTGTTTAACAAACAATAAAGATAGTTCTTTGAAAATACATTATATCTAAACGAATGGTTTCAGCAAACTTTTACATACAAACATGAAAGTTGGAAACAGAGGGTTACCTTACCCCTCGGTAAAATTAAAACAGAAAAAAAGGTAACCTATGGAAAGGTTACAAAATATATTCCATTGTCTTACCACAATTAAAAAAAGGTATGTGGAAACGATCATCACATAAAATAAAAGTCGAATCATCATTCCGAGATATGATTAAGGAGAAGTGGCAGAGCTTGGTTTAATGCACCAGTCTTGAAAACTGGCGTGCCGAAAGGTACCGGGGGTTCAAATCCCTCCTTCTCCGCAACATAAACCATATCTTTAATTAGGTATGGTTTTTTTAATCTTTGGGTCCGTTCGTCTAGGGGTTAGGACGCTGGGTTTTCATCTCAGTAACAGGGGTTCGATTCCCCTACGGACTACAAAATTATTAGTTTAGGTCCTGAGGTCAAATGGTTAAGATATCGCACTGTCACTGCGCATGGAGCCGGTTCAACTCCGGTCAGGACCGCAACATAAACCATATCTTTAATTAGGTATGGTTTTTTTGTATCTATAGACTATTCTTTATTGTGGAATGAGCATATTTATTATTATGGAAATGAAAGATTTAATTAAACAATTACTAAGAGAAGGAACCTTTGGTGATACTAGTGTAGACAGAAATATAAATCAAAAAGTATATAAAATAATGGATGCTTTAGGTGTTAGTCGTAGTGAATCATTAAAAGAAAAATTAAAATTTTTAAATAATCCTAGTGAAAAAGTTAGTGATAATGATGTTAGGTCACACATTGCTGCAATTATATTATTAGAGACTTTACAACAATTAATACAAGAGTTTGATGGGGCTAGTTCTGGTTTCTTATTTGAATCTTTTTTAGCTGGTTTAATGGGTGGAAACGTAATTGAGGGTAACAGACCTTCTGATATCTATTTTGCTAATGTTGAACAAGATACTTTAGATTTCACAAAAGATGGAAGGTTTTACCAAACTAAGTTATATGCGTCTAATAGTGGTAACATTACACTAAAAAATTGGTTTAATCCGAATAAAAAAGGTGAATATAGAAGGTCAGATAGAATAATATTTGGATTAAAACTAGGTAAAGGATTAACAACTGCAGTTACAATATATGAAGTCAAAGTGAAAGAAGCTGTTGTTGAACAAATTAATAATGGTTTATATAATGATAGACTTAAAAATGCTAACTTAACAGATAAATTATATTTAATACCAACAGGAGATGCTGAGGAAATCAACTACGATGTAAAATTTAGTATAGGTGATATACGTAAAGGGGATTTAGTTGGTGTGGTAGAATATGACACTATTAAGTTAAATATAGATGTATTAAGAGCATTAGGGTCAAATGCTGCTAAATTAACTAAAAATGCTATGGCAGGTGTTTATAAATCTATGATGGATTTTGATGAGGCTTTAACCGAAATGAATTCAGGTATTGCAGTTAAAGGTGTTGGTAAAGACAATACCGATGGTATGGAAGGTGTGGAATCTTCAGCACAAAGAGCAGACGAAAAACTATTCCAACTAAGAGATTCATTCACAAATGCGATAATTGCATTATTTAATGAAGGAATGTAGGGTATCTTAACATTTTTTAATAGTTTTTTAGGGGTAAATACCATTTACTTTTACCTTTTTATGTATTTTTTTACTTATTTCTACATATTTATAGTATACAGATGTACATAGATATAGAATATAATAAAATTGAGATGCATAAGACAAATTTACAAAAATTACAGATATTAGTAGAGGAGTTAGAAACTTTGGAAACATCTTCAAAGGGATACTCAACCATTCTACTAGAAATAGAAAAAATAATAGAAAAAGAAAAAGGTATCATCTCTAATTTAGTTAAGAGTGATAATAAGATATCTCATTATGAGAATATTTGTACCACAATACTTTCTTTAATCGGTAAATCTAAACAATAATCAGTTATGGGTGATAATGAAAACATTGCAAAAAATGGTTGGTCAGAATATGGGCGATTGGTTTTGAAGGAACTGGAAAGACTCAACGATGGTCAAGACAAACTTAAAGAAGAAATTGATAAGAAATTTCAAGAGTTAAATGAGAAAATGACTGAATTCAAAAACACTGAAAAGGAAGTTGATGAAGTTAAGGAATGGAAAGAAAATGTAAGTGAGGTATGGTCAGCCACTCAAATGAAACAAGCTAAGGCTGAAATCTACAGACAAAAAAATCACTTAGCAAAAACTGCAGGTGTTCTAATAGCAATACAAATAGTTATTGGTTTAGTATTATCATTTAAGTCACAAATTTTTGGATAGATTATGAGTATAGATAATATAAAAAAACTAACAGATACTTTGAATAAGGTTGAGAAAAACCTATATGAAGAGAAAGAAGTGTTGGAGTTTATATTAGAGCATACTACAGATGGTTATTGGGATTGGGATTTAACATCTAACTACCAATACTTATCTCCTAAGTTAAAGAAACAATTGGGTTATACAGAAGATGAGATGGAAAACAAACCTGAGAGTTGGCAATCCATTTGTGATAAGTTAGACTTAGAAAAAACAGAAAAGAGAATAGAAGACCATTTAGATGGTATTACAGAAGACTTTAAGTCTATTATGAACTTCACCCATAAAGATGGTCACATTGTAAAAATATTGTGTAGAGGAAAGGTTGTTAAGAGGGATGAGAATAACCAACCACTTAGAATGATTGGTACTCACACCATTATATTGTAACTCTATTCACTTTAATATCTATACCATTATCATTTCCCCATTCTTCGAAACCATCAGCGTGATTTAATCTATCTTCCCACATTTCAATTTCCTTAACATTAGGGTTATTCTCCAATAAACTTTTAATTGTATATAATTTACTACTGAATGTATCACCTCTTCCTTTATAGTGATATTCATCAAAGATAACACCATTCTTACTAAGAATACTTTCTACTTGATTTGCCAGTTTAGGTAATCTACCTGTTAGCATTACCATTAGTGTATTATTACCACCAGATTCTTTATTGTAGTCATCCATAGTAGAAGGAATAAGTTTCACATTAAATGTATTTTCATCTAATGATTCTTCTCTACCCCACCATCCTCTATGTGGATAATCTTTATTATTCTTTGCTTCCCATAAAGTGATACCATCTTCTTTATTTGGTGTATCTGCTAAAGTCCCATCAAAATCAAAGATGGAGATTTTATTTATTGTTTGTTTCTCTTCCATAATTAAAACTCTTCCGTATCTAACACTTTCATTTAAGTCTAACACACTACCTTGTGCCCAATCAGAGAAGTTCTCAAAAGGAACAATATGTGTTTGACCATCATAACTAAACTTTATTTTCTTTTTTAGAAAATCAATATCATAATTATAATCAAAAGATAATCTACTATCTTTTGATTGGTATATACTACCATATTTTTTTTCTAAATTAGTTTGTTTAATAATATTATCTATAATAAATTTATTTATAATATATTCATCATAAACACCTTCACCATTACTTTCTATCCAATCAGTTAAGTTAGTAACTAATTCATCTATGTGTCTAGAATCAGCAAGATCCCAATATCCAGTATCATACCATATATCCATCATGTTAAGTGATGATTGGTATTCTATTGAATCTAAATCATCTATAGTTAAAACAACATTATCCTCAACATATTCTATAACCTTTTCTATAGGTATCTCAATTGCATTGCCATCACTAGTATCTATTGGGTATTCCACTTCCTCATTATAATAACTACTTGCTGTACTTCTTCTTGCTTCTGCGGTCATATAACCAATAGTATATATATAATCATTTATAATACTTTGTAATGCTGATTCTGGCATCATTTCTCGTAAAAACCTAACAATTCTTTCACTATCTGGGTTATTATTGGTGGTAATATATTTAAGGGCATTTTTATTATCGGTGATAATAGCAATCTCTTTTACTTTTTCCATTACTTCTTTAGTTAGTGGAATATAATAAAACTCCTCATCATCAAACTCCTCATAGTAATCACTATAACTACTCATTGCTTCTTGATATACCCAGATATCATCCTCATATAGTCCAGTAATTTCAGTATAGTTACCAATATCATTACCAAGTCTAAATGTTACATTATCTGCGTCAATAGAAATACAAGGGGTATTCCATGAAGATCTACCATAACCACCATAAGTGCCTTTGCATAGATTTAATTCACCAAAAAATCTTTCTGGTATTTCATCATCATACATTTCACCTTCTTGAATCTTTTTTAGGTATTTAAGTATTGGTTGAGTTTCTCTATTCACCTCCTCAATCTCTTCATACTTACCATCTTCTCTATGGTTTAATAACCATAAAGAGTATATTTTATTTACAACATTTCTTGGTAAACCCAAATTATTCCTTAAATAAGCAGTAACAGATGATTGTTTACGATTATCTCTAGTATCCTTATCTATAAGTTTTAATACTTGTATTTCTTTTCCACTTAACCCCATAGTATTTTAATTATAAATATTAGAAAACAAATTAGAAAGCTTTTGGAGGTAATAAAAAAAATGCTTATATTAGATATTATTAAACAAAGTAAAAAAAATATTATTATGGAAAACAAAAAGTCAAAATTCACAATTTTCGAAATTATTTGGTCAGCATTAACACTATTAATATTCTTCAAAGTAATAGGTAAAAAAAGTAAGAATAAAAATTAATCACCTTTTTTACCTAACTTAGTATATTTCTCGATAAGGCTTTTTAGTTCTGCAGCTTCTTCGTAGTTCTCAGACTTAACAGCATCATCTAATTGAAGTTTAAGGACATCTAATAGATTGTCACTATCTATATTGTCAATAATCTTTTGTTTGGTTTGATCTCTTTGTATTGGACCACCATAGAATGTAATTTCATGAAGTATAGAACCTAAAATGTCAAATAAAGTAATCACGCATTCACTATCTGGATAGTCGATATTAGTGCCATTTGTGTTGTTTTCTACATATAGGTTATTGTCAACATTAACAGGAATGTTTCTCATTTCAGGTATAGACATAAATTCTAAACTATAAACAACACCAGTTTCTTTATTAACACCATCAAAATCTATTCGAATGTCTGAGAAACCTTTTGAGGAATCTACCTCAAAATATTCAATGGTTTTTCTAATTCTTATATGCTCGATACCTAAGTCTTCTTTCTTAATATTGATTTTCTCATTAGCCCATTCTTCTCTAAATACTTCTAAACTATTTCCACCCATAGTTTCACCAAATATAACATCTAATGTATTAGCATCATTCATTATGTGATCGAATAACTGACCAAATGTTGCACCATCGTCTATTTTTAATTGGTAATCAAGGTAATATTTTAATGTGTCAATCTTTTCAACAGAACCACTAAAGTTATCTTCTAAAAATAGATCTCCATTCACATCTAAAAGTATATTCTTCATACTAATAAATACTTGCTATTTATAATAAGTTATTTGTGATTATATATTATATTCAATAACAATAATATTAAGTAAAAATTAAAAGAGTTATGTTAAAAGGAATGAAAATTATGTTGGTTGCTGGTGTAGTAATGTTAGCGACAGCTTGTTCTACTAATACTAACACTGTTGAAACTAACTTAGAGGGTAATACTAATACTACTACCAATACTGAGACTACAACAACAGAGACAGAAGGTACAACAACAAACACTACTACTGAAGGTAATACAACCACTGAGGCTGCTACTACTACTGATAGTAACACAACTACAACAGAGACTACAACTACTACTAAGTAATCGTAATTTCATGTAAGTTATAGACCCCTACTATATTATATGGTAGGGGTTTTTATATTTTTAACATATTTATATGTATGAAGATTATAATTACAGAAAATCAATATAATAGGTTGTTTAACGAAGAACAACTTTATCATGGTTCACCATATATGTATGACAAATTAGATACTGAAAAAGTAGGTTCTGTTAATGATGTTAATGAACCTTTAGGTATATTCTTTACAGACAAAAAAAGTATTGCAAAGTTTTATTCAAATGAAACCGGTACAGGATTAGGTAATGTATTAAATATGTTAGGTTTAGGTGGGATTAAAGGATATAAACCATCAGTATATGTGGGTGATGTAAATCCAACAAACCCAAAAGAAGTTGATTTTGACGGAAAAAGAAGTTCTGATGAAATGGATAAAAACGAAATAATCAAACAAGGTTTTAAAGATGGTCATGATGCCGTAATACTTAAAAATATAATTGATGGTCCTGACGTTAAACAAAATGTTACAGTAGTAAAAGACCCATCAGTAGTTAAGAATTTTAAGAGGTTATAAACCATTCTGGTATCTCTCTATTCTTCCATTTACACATATAAGCTTTCTCCACATTGTAATACTCTCTATAACCATCTATTGGGTTATCTTTCTTACATTCATCTGGCATTGCTTGTGGCATCTCTGTAAGTCCTTTATCTTCTATGTTGGGTAAGTTTAACATACACCATTCAATATGTTCTTGTGTTTTATGTCTTTTACCATACCTATGAGTATATTCTTTACATAACTCCATACCCAAATCACATAACCATACATAGTTAGATAATGATTCCCTAGCCCATTTGTTTGATGGATGATTGAAATGTGTTTTCTTATATGGTGCTTCACCACCTGTCATCCAATGAGCAGTGCATAATAATTGTGCTGTTTCCAATATCATTTTTACACAATGTTTATCACAATGATACTGAGCACATATTTTTGGGTTTTCATCTAAGTAAAATATATTCATAATTCTTATTTTAATAATTCATAATAAAAGTAAAAGTCATCACCATCGGCAGCACAATATAATTTTTTTGCTTTACTATTTGCAACTAATATAGACATTTCTTTTGATTTAGTAGTATCTTCCATAGTATGTCTAACTATTTTACCTTTAACACCTTCTATTTTATCCCATCTAATGGTGGTTTCTTTTTTGGTTGTTGTTTTCTTAACCCTCTTCTTTGGGGTTTTTTTGGTAACTTTATCTGTTTCTACTTTTTTTCTCATAAGACAAATATACAAAAAATATCTTAAACTTACACATAATAATTTCATATTATACTCTTAACATTAACTTAACACACATATGAGTTTTTGTGACTATATATTGTAAGAGAAAAACAAAAAAGATGAAAAGATTATTTTTAGGATTATTATTGGTTATATCAACATTAGCAATGGCACAAAGTGGTAAAGTATTAGATAAAGATGGTGAACCACAAGTAGGTTGTAAGGTAACTGCACCAGAGTTAGGGTTGATTACATATACTGATTTTGATGGAAATTATGAGTTAGATATCCCAAAAGGAACAACACTTATTTTTGATTATGTCAGCTACGAGACAGAAATAACTATATCACAAGATAGTCTTATAGTTGTACTTAAAAATCCCCAAATTATTTTAGAAGGTTTAGTGCAGTAATATAGTTTTTGCAGATATTTATTAGTATATTTGTAAAAAGATATTACTATGGATTTTGTTAAAATAGGTATAGGTTCAATTTTATTATTTGTCGCACAAATATTAGTGTGGTTTCAAGTCTATGCACCAGTAAACTTTGATTGGTTAAAGAATAAAGGGTGGTGGTTAACATATGCAATGGCAATACCAATATCATATATGTTCATTAAGGGTGTTGAGTATATAGTTGCAGGTACTGGTGGAGATATGTGGCCATCCAGAATTATGACATTTTCTTTAGGTATTATATCATTTACGTTTCTAACATCATATTTCAATGATGAACCAATAACATTAAAGACGAGTGTATGTGTATTCTTATGTATATGCATTCTGGCTATACAAATGTTATGGAAAACCAATTAAAAATATTAGATTACATATTAAGTGCTGTTGTTATT
>Ga0228620_1000859_pt1 | contig 14057 bp, 10 predicted proteins | sample 23DmetaG_FD_186030 | JGI IMG/M metagenome (GOLD analysis project Ga0228620, IMG submission 186030) | Seawater microbial communities from Monterey Bay, California, United States - 23D | ecosystem: Environmental > Aquatic > Marine > Coastal | place: USA: California | collected 2016-10-06 | reverse complement strand
GCGTGCGGCGTACAGGCCGAGATCGAAGGCGCCTTCGACGTAGGCCTTCTGGGTCAGCAGCATACGTCGCACATCGGCGTGCTCGACGATGGAAATCTGCGGGCTGCTCGGGTCCTTGCCATCGGGCTGACGGCCCTGCGGACGGTTGCGCGCATAGTCCAACGAATACAGGTAGCCGGCGTAGCCGAGCATGATCGCGCCCATGCCGACGCCGATACGTGCCTCGTTCATCATCTGGAACATGTAGGACAGGCCGGCGTGCGGCTTGCCCACCAGATAGCCGACGCACTCGCCGTTGTCGCCGAAATTGAGCGCGGTGGACGTAGTACCGCGCCAGCCCATCTTGTGGAACAGGCCGGCCAGGGTCACATCGTTGCGCGCACCCAGGCTGCCGTCGTCGTTGACGTGGAACTTGGGCACCAGAAACAGGCTGATGCCCTTAACGCCGGGCGGTGCGTCCGGCAGCTTGGCCAGCACCATGTGCACGATGTTCTCGGAAATCGGCTGGTCGCCGCCGGAGATGAAGATCTTGTTGCCCTTGATCCGGTAGCTGCCGTCGGCGTGTGGCTCGGCCTTGGTGCGGATGTCCGACAGCGACGAGCCGGCGTGCGGCTCGGTCAGCGCCATGGTGCCGAAGAAGCGGCCATCGATGATCGGCTGCAGGTAGCGGGACTTCTGCTCATCGTTGCCGAAGGCTTCGATCAGGTTGGCCACGCCCATGGTCAGCATCGAGTAGGAGCTGGTGGCGATATTGGCCGACTGGAAATGGGCGAAGCAGGCCTGCGACAGCAGGTTGGGCAGCTGCATGCCGCCGTGTTCGAAATCGCGGGTGGCATTGAGGAAACCGGCTTCATGGAAGGCACGCAGAGCGGGCTCGACCTCGGGGATCAGCACCGCGCCGCCGTCGACGTACTGCGGTTCGTGTTCGTCGTTCTTGCGATTATGCGGGGCGAACAGCTCTTCGGCGATACCGCGCGCGGTGCTGATCGCCGCATCGAAGGTCTCGCGGTTGTGATCGGCGAAGCGCGGACGCTGGGTCAGTGCTTCGGCGTCGAGCACTTCATAAAGTTCGAACGCCAGGTTGCGGGAGCTGAGCAGGGTCTCGGACATGGAACGGGCCTCCAGATGATCGACCGAGTCTAGGCAGTCTGCCGCCTGACTGCCCAGCATCATCATCGGCGGTGATAGTCACTGGTTGGCCGATATGAGTAGGGCGGGTGCAACCCGCCACTCCGGTAATGGCGGGTTGCACCCGCCCTACGGCATCAGTTGACCGTCATACCCGCGAACGCGGGAACCCAGGAAATTGGCGGAGCCTAGGCTCCAGCCTGCGCGAGAGTGCCAGTTGTCATGTCGAACGACCGAGGCTCTGTGCCAGCTCACGGGTCAGCTCGGCTGCAGGCATGGGCCGGCAACTTGCGACGTTCTGCCCGGCCCACAGCGGTGAAAAGTCGCCGCTGCCCCGCGCCTCGGCCGCCGCGCGCAACGGAGCGATGGCCGCAGTGGCCAGGGGGAAGGCTGGCGCCTGCGTGCTCAGAGGCCCCAGCTCGCGCATCAGGCGATTGACGATGCCGCGTGCCGGGCGACCGCTGAACAGGTTGGTCAGTGCGGTATGGCGCGCCGCAGGGCTCTGCAGTGCTGCGCGGTGCAGGACGCTGGTCGTGGCTTCCGGGCACAACAGATAAGCACTGCCGACCTGCACGCCAGCGGCGCCGAGGGCCATGGCTGCGGTCACGCCACGGGCATCGCTGATGCCGCCGGCGGCGATCACTGGTACGTCGAGGGCATCGACCAGTTGCGGCAGCAGGGCGAAGGTGCCGAGCTGGCGGCTAAGGTCGAAATCCAGAAAGTGCCCGCGATGGCCTCCGGCTTCCAGTCCTTGGGCGATTACCGCATCGACGCCGCGTTCCTGTAGCCACAGCGCTTCGTCCAGGGTGGTGGCGCTGGAGAGGATCTTCGCCCCGCTGCGGCGTACTCGCTCCAGCAGGTCAGGCTGCGGCAGGCCGAAGTGGAAGCTGACCACCGCCGGGCGAAATTCCTCCACCAGCGCGGCCGCTTCGGCGTTGAACGGCAGGCGTCCGGGTCCGCCGGCAATGCTCGCCGGGTCTACGCCCAACTCGTCATAGTAGGGCGCCAGCGTTTCGCGCCAGCCAGCCTCGCGGGCCGCGTCCGGCTCGGGCGGCACATGGCTGAAGAAGTTGAGGTTGAACGGCCGCTCGGTCAGCTCGCGCATCGCCTGCAGCTCCTGGCGCAGGGCGGCAGGCGTGAGCATGGCGCAGGGAATCGAGCCGAGGCCGCCGGCCTGGCACACGGCGGCGGCCAGGCGATGATCCTGCGAGCCGGCCATCGGCGCCTGGATCAGGGGCAGGTCAGTGTTGAGCAGGGCGGTGAGAGACATGGGATGGCTCCATTTCAGCATGGGATCGTGGTTCGGACACCTGCCAGGCCCACAGGACGGCCCAGAGCAATGCCGCGGTACCGATAAGGAAGCTGCTCGTGAGGCTATGGCCGGCGGCAGTCCAGTGTTGCACCAGCCAGGGGCCGAGCAACTGGCTGCCGCTGTACAGACTGATCAGCAGGGCGGCCAGGCGCAAGCCCTGGTCCGGGTTGAGGGCGCGGGCCAGGCGCTGGGTCAGCAATACGGTGCCGAGGAAGGTCCCTCCGACCAGCAGCGCACAGGTCATGACGCCAAAGGGACCGGGCAGCAGGATCGGCATCGTCACGCCGAGCAGTTGCAGCAGGTAGTTGGCCAGCAGGGCACGACGATCGCCCAGCCAGGCGCCGGCATGATTCCACAGCGTCGCCGAGAGCAGGCAGGCGAGCGCCGTCCACCACCAGTTGCCGACCAGTAGCGGATGACCGGCGGGCAGCTGTTCGCGAGCCAGGGCCGGCAGAAAGGTCAATGGCAGGATGTAACCCAGGCCTGCTCCCAGATAGGCCATCAGCAACGCCAGGTTGTGGCTGCCGAACAATGCGCTACGGGCGGTCGCGGGTGGCTTGTCGGGCAGATCACGCGCCAGGCGCCTCAGCATCGGAGCGCAAAACAGCGCCAGAGGCAGGGCGCACAGCGCGATCGGCAGCCAGCGCATCGGTCCCTGCCATGAGGTGATGGCCACCAGCAGGCCGCACAGCAACATGCCGCCACCCAAGCCCAGATAGACCAGGCCGCTCAGCGCCGTGGCCTGGCGCAGGGCAAGCCACTCCAGCACCAGGGCCGGGGCCAGCACGAAGACCACGCCGTTGCTGACGCCGTTGGCCAGGCGCAGGGCGGCCAGCAGGTCGACGTCGTGGGTGAACACCTGGGCCAGGGTCAGGCCGGCATTGACCAGCAAGGCGGCCGGCAAGCCCAGGCGTAGGCCGCGCGGGTTGGCCATGAACAGCGCAAGCAGGGCGCCAAGCAGATAGCCGAGATAATTCCAGGTCGCCAACTGGGCGCCTTGGGCCAGATCGAACAGGCCGTCGTCGAGCAGCAGTGGCAGCAAGGGGGTGAAGGCGAAACGGCCCAGCGCGTGGACGACCACCAGCGCCAGTGCGGCGGCGAGCAGGGCAGTGAGGTGGGCGCGGTCGAGTCTGGGCATAGGGTCTCCGTTCGTGCTGCCCACCTTAGTCATTGTCGTTGCTTGATGGTTAGTGAAAAATATTGCGTTCTATTTTCACTTTTGGTGAATGTCATGGATGCCTGGCAACGACTCAATCCGCAGCTGCTGCGTTATTTTCTCGCCGTGGCTCGGGAGGGCTCGCTGAGCGCCGCCGGCGTGCGCCTGCACTGCGTGCCGTCGAACGTCTCGGCGCGCCTTCGTCAATTGGAGCAGCAACTGGACATCCGGCTTTTTCAGCGTCAGGGGCAGCGTCTGCGAGTGACTGCGGCCGGCGAACGCTTGTTGCCCCATGCCGAGCATCTGGAGCAGCTTTGCCAGATGGCCTGGCGCAGCGTGCAGGAAGATATCTGGAGCGGCGATCTGCGTCTGGGCTCGATGGAAACCACCGCCGCGGTGCGTTTGCCTGAGCTGCTGGCGGCTTTCCACCAGCGGGCTCCGCGAGTGAACCTGCAACTCAGCACCGGGCCGAGCCGGCGACTGGTCGAGGGGGTGTTGTCAGGAGAACTGGACGGCGGATTGATCGGCGGGCCGTTCGAGCATCCTCAGCTCGACTGCCTGCCCATCTGGCAGGAGGAACTGATGCTGGTGCTGCCGCCCGAGCAGGATGGCACCCAACTGGAGAGTCGACCGCAGACTCTGCTGGGTTTCCCCGATGGCTGCCATTACCGCGAGCGCCTTGAGCGCTGGGCCGTCAGTCGTGGTTTGCAGGTGGCGGCGCGGCAGAGCTATGGCTCCATCGATGCGATCTTTGCCGGCATTGCTGCCGGCATGGGGATCGGCCTGTTGCCACGCAGCCTGCTCGACAGTCACCCGCGTGTGTATCTGGTGCAATACCAGGCCATTGCCCCTGAGCTTGGCGCAACGACTACATTGTTGGTACGTCGTCGCGACGCCGGTGAGCACCCGCCGCTGGCCTTGTTGCTGGAGCTGATGCGCGCGTAAAGCCCTTCCAACGGGTAAACTTGGCGACCGCTTCGGAGACCTCCATGAACTACCGCCACGCCTTCCATGCCGGCAACCACGCCGACGTACTCAAGCATTTGGTGCTGACTCGCCTGATCAGCCTGTTGTCGAAAAAGGAGGCACCTTTCGCCTACCTCGACAGTCATGCCGGACTCGGTTTGTACGACCTGCATGGCGATGCGGCCAGCCGTACCGGCGAGTATCTGGAGGGCATCGCACGCCTGTGGCAGGCCGAGCACCTGCCGGATGCCGTGGAGGCCTATCTGGAGGTGGTGCGGGCGATGAATCCGGATGGCGAGCTGCGCTATTACCCCGGCTCGCCCGAACTGGCGCGGCTGCTCAGCCGTGAGCAGGATCGTCTGCAGCTCAACGAGAAGCACCCCGAGGATGGCCGCCTGCTCAAGGACAACATGCGTGGCGACCGTCGCGTAGCCGTGCATCTGGGCGAGGGCTGGCTGGTGCCGCGGGCGCTGATGCCGACCCGCGAGAAGCGCGTGCTGCTGCTGATCGACCCGCCATTTGAAAAGACCGACGAGCTGCAGCGCTGTGTCGAGGCCTTGAACGAAGCGCACGGGCGCATGCGTCAGGCCATCGTCGCGATCTGGTACCCGATCAAGGATGAGCGACAGCTGGCGCGCTTCTACCGCGATCTGCAAAAGAGCTCCGCGCCCAAGCTGCTACGCGCAGAGCTTTACGTGCACGCGCCGGACGACGCCACGCGCCTGAGCGGCTCGGGTCTGGTGATCAGCAATCCGCCATGGGGCCTGGAGGACGAACTCAAGCAGCTGCTGCCCTGGCTGGCCGATGTGCTTGGCCAGAGCCAGGGCGGCTGGCGTCTGGATTGGCTGATAGAGGAAGCGCCAAGCGGCAAGTCATAAGCGCGTAGCCCGGATGAAATCCGGGAGCCGTGGCCCCCGATCCCCGGATTGCATCCGGGCTACAAGGGGCTCAAGCGGGCTTGTGGTTGGGCTCGATGTGGTAGCTGAGATTGCGCCGCGGGCTGAGGTACTCCAGCACCTCCAGCGGTAGTTGCGAGGGGCGCAGGCTGCGGGCGATGGCGAGCTTTGGCTCCTGGGCGAGATCGACGATCAGGGCTTCCTGCTTGGGAATGTCGGCGTCGTAGAGAATCAGCGTCGGTTTCAACGCCTGAGTTGGGTTCATGCCCAGCACCAGCGCATAGCGCTCATCTTCCAGCTGCACCAGGCTGCCCGGCGGGTAGATGCCCATCACGCGAACGAAGGCCTTCAGCGCCACCTCGTCGAATTGTTCGCGCTGCTGCTTGAACATCAGTGCTAGGGCTTCGTGTGGGCTCAGCGCCTGGCGCGGGTCGAGGGGGTTGCATAGGCCGTCGAAGTGATTGGTGATAGCCACCAGGCGACTCAGGCGGCCGATCGCTGCTTCGCGCAGGCCACGCGGATAGCCGCTGCCGTCACAGTGCTCGTGATGTTCATGGATGATGCGCAGCACCTCGTCATCGAGCATCAGTTTCTGCCCCATGCGCAGGCCGAAGTCGGTGTGCATCTGCAGCAGTTGCTGCTCCGGGCGGGTCAGTGGCTCGGGCTTGAGTAGCACCTTGCTCGGCACTTCCAGCTTGCCGATATCGTGCAGCAGCGCGCCGAGCCCGATGCTGTGGCAGGCTTCACTGTCGAGGCCGAGCTGGCGCCCGAGCAGCAGAGAAAGCACGGTGACGTTGAGGGCGTGGAAGTAGCTGTCCTCGGCGGCCTTGCCGGTGATGCTGTGGAGTACGACGCCGGGGGCGCCGAGTAGCGTTTCGACCATTTCGCCGACGATGGCGCCGGCCTGCCGCATGGCATCTTCCGGGCGGCTGCGCAGGGTCTGGTTGAGCGTCTTGATGCGTTGGCTGGCTTCGATGAAGCGGCGGTCCACCTCGGCCAGACGGCTGCGCAGGTGGCGCAGTTTCTGTACGCGATCCTGACGCTCCTGGACTTGCGGGTCGACGGGCACTGCGATGGGGGCGGGCGCCGGTACGTCTGCGATGAGCTCCAGGGGTGGGCAGTCGCTGCGCGCTGGGTCATAGCGCAACTGCTTCAGGTTGAGCGCGCGCAAGGCGCGAATCTGCGCTTCGTCCTTGATCTTGAAATTGCTGAAGGCGAAATCATGCTCCCACCAGCTCAGGTCCAGATGGACGTAGAGACCGACGCAAAGCTGATCGGGGGTGATGGTGGGGAGAGTGGCGGGCATGCCGGGCTCGTCGATCGATGGCTAATTGCCCGCAGTTTAGTCCGGCTGATGGCCTGAAGGCATTAGTTGTTCAGGCTATCACGTCGATGCTGTTGCCCAGGTTGGGCGGGTTGCTGGGGGCGCTGACCGGTGCAGCTGACTGCACCAGCCCGGTGATATTGGCGGCCTGCAGCTCCAGCGTCTTGCGCAGCAGCAGAAGCGACATCTGCGCGGAGATCTGCGCCGATGCCTGACTCGATACCTGGCTGGAAATGCTGCTCAGCTCCACGACCCGTTACCCGTGCTCAAGATTCAGGGGGTAGACATACGCCTGTTCCGCCGAGGCCGCAATAGCCGCCCGGATTCTTCGCCAGGTATTGCTGGTGATAGGTCTCGGCGTAGTAGAAGGTCGGCGCCTCGGCGATTTCAGTGGTGATGCTGCCCACTCCGGCCTTGTCCAGCTCAGCCTGGAAGCGTGCCTGGCTGGCTTTGGCGGCGCTCAGTTGAGCGTCGTCCTGGCAGTAGATCGCCGAGCGGTACTGGGTGCCCTGGTCGTTGCCCTGGCGCATGCCCTGGGTCGGGTTATGCACTTCCCAGAACACCTTGAGCAGCGCTTCGAAGCTGGTCTGCTGCGGATCGAACACGACCAGTACCACTTCGGTGTGTCCGGTCAGGCCCGAGCAGACCTCCTCGTAGGTGGGGTTGGGCGTGAGGCCACCGGCATAGCCGACCGCCGTGCTGAATACGCCAGGCTGTTGCCAGAAGCGTCGTTCGGCGCCCCAGAAGCAGCCCAGGCCGAACACCGCCTGTTGCAGGCCGGCGGGGAAGGGCGCTTTGATCGGGTTGCCGTTGACGTAATGAGTGTCGGCCACCGGCATCGCTTCGGCACGGCCGGGCAACGCTTGCTCGGCAGTCGGCAATGCATGTTTGTTTACGAGAATCTGGGAACGCAGAACCATGGCGGTCTCCTGAAAGTGGGTAGGTAGTGGACTATGCGCAGGGCGGCGTCTTACGTCCGTTGGTCGGCCTGTGGCCGGCAGGGGTAGCGGCGCAGGCTGTCGATCAGTTCGCGGCCAGGAATCGGCTTGTCGAACAGGTAGCCTTGGCCGACGTCGCATTGCTGACGGCGCAGAAAACCGAGCTGGGCGCCGGTCTCGATACCTTCGGCCACGACTTTGAGCTTGAGGTTGTGGGCCATGGCGATCACCGCCGAGGTGATCTCCATGTCGTCCTGGTTGTCCGGGATGTCTTTGATGAAGCTGCGATCGATCTTGATCACGTCGATGGGGAATTTCTTCAGGTAGCTGAGCGACGAATAGCCCGTGCCGAAGTCGTCCATGGCCAGGGTCAGGCCCAGGCTCTTGAGGCGACCCAGCTGGTGGCGGGTGTCGTCGGTGGCCTCCAGCAGCAGGCTTTCGGTGAGTTCCAGTTCCAGCAATCTGGGGTCGAGCTGTTCTTCATGCAGGATGGCGGCGATGGAGCCGACCAGATCCGGGTCGGAGAACTGTTTGGGCGACAGATTGATCGCCACCTGCAGTTGACCCAGGCCAATGGCGGCGATCTGCTTGCTCATGCGGCAGGCCTGGCGCACCACCCACTTGCCGATGGGGATGATCAGGCCGGTTTCCTCGGCAACGCCGATGAACTGATCCGGGCGGATCATGCCCTTCTCCGGATGCTGCCAGCGCAGCAGCGCCTCCATACCCAGCAATTGCCCGCTCTTGAGGCAGAGTTTGGGTTGGTAGAAGACTTCCAGCTCGTTCTGAGTCAGCGCGCGACGCAGGTTGTTCTCGACGAACAGCTTGTAGTTGGCCTCGGCATTGAGCTCTTCGGTGAACAGCTGCACCTGATGCTTGCCGTTGGCCTTGGCCTTGTGCAGGGCAAGGCCGGCGTGCTTCATCAGTGTCTGCGGGTCGCCGCCGTGTTCCGGGGCCAGGGCCAGGCCAAGCGAGCCGGTGATGCTGATCAACTGGTTATCGACGAACAGCGGCTTGTCCAGGGTCTGCAGCACCTGATGAGCGACGCGCAGGCCGCTGTCCTGATCGCAACCGTCGAGCAGGATGGCGAATTCGTTGCTGGCGAAGCGTGCCAGTGTGCCCTTGGCGCCGAGGCTGTTGCGCAGGCGCCGGGCCAGGGCCGAGAGCAGCTTGTCGCCGGTCTGGTGGCCGAGGCTGTCGTTGATCCGCTTGAAGTTGTCGATGTCCACCAACAGCAGGACCAGCGGCTGCTGCGTATTCTGAGCAAAGCGTTGTTCGAGGCTGCGGATGAACGAGGGGCGATTGCCCAGGTTGGTCAGGTTGTCGGTATAGGCCAGGCGTTCGATGCGCTGCTGTGCCAGCTTGGCTTCGGTGACGTCTTCGTAGATGCCGATGTAGTGGGTCAGCTCGCCATCGTCGCCATACACCTTGGATATCGACAGATGGCCCCAGTAGGGGTCCAGGTTCTTGCGTCGGCTGCGGAACTCGCCCTGCCAGCTGCTGTGCTCGGCCAGGCTCGAGCCGGCATCGAACAGCAGGTCGCTGAGGTTGTTCAGCGCCGGCAGCTCGGACAGGCGGTGGCCGCAGACCTCGTCGCTGCTGTACAGGGTGATGGCCGTGAAGCTGGGGTTGACGTACTCCACCCGGCCGTCGCGGTCGACCAGCAGAAAGGCGCTGGCACTCTGTTCGACGGCGCGCTGGAACAGATGCAGGGCGCTGGTGGCGCTGCGTTTTTGCTGGTTGATCAGCACCTGGGCGAACTGATCGGCCAACTCGCCGGCGAAGGCAATCTCGTCGGCCTGCCAGGTGCGTAGGCCGCCGATATGTTCCAGGCAGAGCACGCCGACCACTTCGCCTTCGATGCGTATGCTGGCGTCGAGCATCGAGCAGATATCCAGCGGCTGCAGGTAGATGGCGGCCAGTTCGCAGGTGCGCGGATCGTGCTGGGCGTCGTGCGCGTCGATGGCGCGGCCGCTGTGCAGTGCTTGCAGATACTGCGGGAAATTACGTGCGTTTATCGACGGTAGTTGTTCGTGGCGATCCAGGTCGCGGCGGTACAGCGACACGGAATCCAGGTGATGACTGCCCAGCTTCCAGATGCCGGCGCGAGCGACACCGTAGACCTCGCAGGCGGCCTGGGTGATCAGTTCGGCCGCTTCCTGCTGAGGGTCGCTGGAGGTGTAGCGCTGGCGCGCCAGACGCACGATCAGCTGCTGCTGGGTACGTGAACGGGCGAGGTGTTGCAGGTGGTCATTCTGGGTGCGCTGATATTGCTGCAGCGAGCTGCGTAGTTGCTGATTCTGCGTGTACAGCTCCTGCTCGGCAGGGGCGAACTGATCGAGGCTCTCGTCTGCTACCAGCAGATAGCCGCGCAGCAACTGGCGGTTGCGCTGTTTGAAGGGTTCGCCCATCTCCAGCAGGGTCAGAGCACCTTGCGGGGTATGCAGGGTGTAGCGCACCAGGTAATGCGGGCCTTGCAGCAGTTGCTGCTGGATGGCGTCGTGCAGGCGATAGCGCGCTTCGGGTTCCATCAGGCTGGCGTAGGGGGCGTCCACCAGTGCACAGAGATCGCTGGCGCTGATACCTAGCTGGCGTTCACAGGCCGGGTCGAGAAACAGCAGTGCCCAGCTTGGCTCGTTCAAGCGCTCGAAACGCAGCATGCCGAGCCGCGAGGGCACTGGCAACTGCGTCACAACCTCGGCTGCCGAGCGTGCGCTGGCATCGGGATGGCTTTTCATTGGGCGGCGGGCTTCCAGTATGCTGACCAGGCGAGGCATCCGTTCTCAGTACAGGCCTGCTGCTGCCAGAGGGCGCAGCGGCACGGACGGAGGCTAGGGCTCAGGCCTACTTCACTATAGCGTTCGGCAAGGGTGCATCATGCAAGCGAGACTGACAAGAAAACTCATGGCCATGGTGCTTGGCGGAGCACTTTTTACGGCCATACCCGCGGTTGCCGGCGCCGATAATGCGGCGCCGCTGCAGGGCGCCGAGCAGGCTGCTTATCTGGACGGGCTCAAGCGTCTTTATCTGACCGACAACGAGCGCAATGCGTTGCTCGCGCACAGCAACGCATTGCTGGAAACCTACGCCCTGCGCGCGGGTTACCAGGTTGGCCAGGCGCAGCGGCAGGACCTGCTGTATCGCTTCAATGTCGGCAATGCCGGCGAGCTTATCCTGCGTGAGGAGAGTCGTGGCGCGCAGGGCACCGCCATCTCGGTGCGCAATCAGCGTATTGCGGTGTTCGGTATCGATCCGTTCATCCGCTACGAGTGTCCGACCGGCGGTATCCGCTGTGTGCTGTTCAATCCGGCTGATGGCAGCCCGTTGTTGAGCATCGTGCGTGATCACCAGGGTGCAGGCGAGTTGGCCAAGGCGCTGAGCTTTCTGATTCGCAATGTGCAGAAGGGCTGAGAGGCCTCGCACCGCTCTGAAAGAATGCAAAAAAAACCCCGCCTGAATGGGCGGGGTTGAGGATGCGAGCGTGGCGTGCTCGAAACGATTTACAGCAGGATGGTGCGGATATCGGCCAGCAGCTGCGACAGACGCTGAGTGAAGCGTGCCGCGGCAGCGCCGTTGATCACTCGGTGGTCGTAGGACAGCGACAGCGGCAGCATCAGCTTGGGCTGGAAGGCCTTGCCATCCCACACCGGCTGCATGGTCGCCTTGCTGACACCCAGGATCGCCACTTCCGGCGCGTTGACGATCGGCGTGAAGCCGGTGCCGCCAATGTGGCCGAGGCTGGAGATGGTGAAGCAGGCGCCCTGCATGTCATCAGCCGAAAGCTTCTTGGTGCGCGCTTTCTCCGCCAGGGCGGCGGCCTCAGCCGCGAGCTGCAGCAGGCTCTTCTGATCGACGTTCTTGATCACTGGCACCAGCAGGCCGTCCGGCGTATCGACGGCGAAGCCGATATGCACGTACTTCTTGCGGATGATCGCCTTGCCGCTCGGGGCCAGCGAACTGTTGAAGTCCGGCAGTTCCTTGAGCAGATGCGCGCAGGCCTTGAGCAGCAGTGGTAGCACGGTCAGCTTGACGCCGGCCTTTTCCGCCACGGCCTTCTGCGCGACGCGGAAGGCTTCCAGGTCGGTGATATCGGCCGAATCGAACTGGGTCACGTGCGGCACGTTGAGCCAGCTGCGGTGCAGGTTGGCGGCGCCGACCTGCATCAGGCGGGTCATCGCCACTTCTTCGATTTCGCCGAACTTGCTGAAGTCCACGGTCGGGATCGGCGGGATGCCGGCGCCACCGGTGGCAGCAGCGGCAGTCGCCTGCGGTGCGGCCTTGGCCTTGTGCATCATCGCCTTGACGTACACCTGCACGTCTTCCTTGAGGATGCGACCTTTCGGGCCGGTGCCAGTGATATCGGTCAGTTCCACACCGAAGTCACGAGCCAGCTGACGCACGGCGGGACCGGCATGCACCTTGGCGCCATCGCGCTTGGGCGCGTTGGCGACTTCGGCGGCAGCAGCCGACAGCGAGGCGATGGCGCGTACTTCTGCGGCCACTTCCGGTGCGGCGCCTTCCGGTACGCGGTGCACTTGCTGACTGGCTTGCGCCGGCGCAGCGGCCGGTGCAGCGCCCGCTACCTTGAGCTTGAGAATCAGGTCGCCGGTGCCGACTTCGGCGTCCAGCTTGACCAGCACTTCTTCCACCACGCCGGCAGCCGGCGAGGGGATTTCCATGGAGGCCTTATCGGACTCCAGGGTGATCAGCGACTGGTCAGCTTCGATGCTGTCACCAGCCTTGACCATGACCTCGATGACCTTGACCTTGCCGTCGGTGCCAATGTCCGGCACGTGCACGTCCTGCACCGAAGCAGCAGCCGGGGCGGCGGCAGCAGGAGCAGGTGCGGCGGCAGGCGCAGCAGCAGCGGGTGCAGCGGCTTGAGCCGGCGCAGCACTGGCGGTTGCGCCACCAGCGGTGCGCAGCTTGAGGATCAGGTCGCCGGTGCCGACTTCGGCATCCAGCTTGACCAGCACTTCTTCCACCACGCCGGCAGCCGGCGAGGGGATTTCCATGGAGGCCTTGTCGGATTCCAGGGTGATCAGCGACTGGTCGGCTTCGATTGTGTCGCCGGCCTTGACCATGACTTCGATGACCTTGACCTTGCCGTCGGTGCCGATATCCGGCACGTGCACATCCTGCACGCTGCTGCTGGTTGCAGCAGCTGGCGCGGCAGCCGGGGCGGCCACTTGCGGTGCAGCAGCGGGCGCTGCTTCGGCTTTCGGCGCAGGCGCCGCTTCGGCGGCACCTTCGACTTCCAGCACCAGCAGCTCATCGCCTTCCTTCAGGCGGTCGCCGATCTTGACCTTGATTTCCTTGATCACGCCGGCTTTGGGCGAGGGCACTTCCATGGAGGCCTTGTCGGACTCCAGGGTCAGTACGCTCTGGTCGGCTTCGATACGGTCGCCGACCTTCACCAGCAGTTCAATCACCTCGCCTTCACCGCCGAGGTCGGGTACGCGAATCAATTCACTCATCGCTACGCTCCTTAGCAGTCCAGGGGGTTGGCTTTGTCGGCGTCGATACCGAACTTGGCGATGGCATCAGCCAGCACCTTGGCTTCGATCTCGCCACGGTCGACCAGGGCTTCCAGGGCGGCCAGCACGACCCAGTTGCGATCCACTTCGAAGAAGTGACGCAGCTGCTTGCGGCTGTCGCTGCGGCCGAAACCGTCGGTGCCCAGGACCTTGTATTCCTTGCTCGGCACCCACTGACGAACCTGCTCGGCGAACAGCTTCATGTAGTCGGTGGACGCGATGACCGGACCCTTGCGGCCGCTCAGGCACTGCTCGATGTAGGTCTGCTTGGGCTTCTGGCCCGGGTGCAGACGGTTGCTGCGCTCGACGGCCAGGCCGTCGCGACGCAGTTCGTTGAAGCTGGTGACGCTCCACACATCGGCGCCGATGTTGAACTCGTCACGCAGGATCTTCGCTGCTTCGACGACTTCACGCAGGATGGTGCCGGAGCCCAGCAGTTGCACGTGGTGCGCGGCTTCCTTGTTGTCTTCCTCGAGCAGGTACATGCCCTTGATGATGCCGTCTTCCACGCCTTGCGGCATGGCCGGCTGCTGGTACGACTCGTTCATCACGGTGATGTAGTAGAAGATGTCCTGCTGCTCTTCGGTCATCTGGCGAATACCTTCGCGGATGATCACGGCGAGCTCGTAGCCGTAGGTCGGGTCGTAGGTGCGGCAGTTGGGGATGGTCGCTGCCAGCATGTGGCTATGACCGTCTTCGTGCTGCAGGCCTTCACCGTTGAGGGTGGTACGGCCGGCGGTGCCGCCGATCAGGAAACCACGGGTGCGGCTGTCACCAGCGGCCCAGGCCAGGTCACCGAT
>Ga0228620_1000856_pt1 | contig 14131 bp, 8 predicted proteins | sample 23DmetaG_FD_186030 | JGI IMG/M metagenome (GOLD analysis project Ga0228620, IMG submission 186030) | Seawater microbial communities from Monterey Bay, California, United States - 23D | ecosystem: Environmental > Aquatic > Marine > Coastal | place: USA: California | collected 2016-10-06 | reverse complement strand
CCCAGCGGTCGCGAAGGTGGGGCCTGAGGGATCACTCCAAAAGAAGCGCGGCGCGCGTTCTGCGTCTTTGGTGTTTTTAACGCCAGACATGTTTTTCAAAGAAATTCCGCTTGGTTTTACCCGCTTCCAAATTGTGCGACAGCGCCATCCTGCAAGCGACTATGCCCAAAAGGCAATGGCGCAGGCTTTTGCAAACCAAACAAACTGAGGCTGGCCCGCGCCGGGCATTATCACGGGCAAAGCCGACCAGCCCAAAATGCAACTTCATTGTTTCAAATCTGCAATATATTTGCGTCCACGAGCGGCGCGAAGGAAGCCGGTCGTTTTGGCTTTGTCACTGGGGGTGCGGATAAAATAGTGCGAAGGTTCTCGTTTGCGGCGCCCCGCCCTGGCTTGCAGGTTTGCCTCTGCTATCCGGTGGGCCTGCGCGGTTGTTCATCTGCGCGAAGGCATAGTGGGCAGCAATGTTGAAAGGATCACAAAGATGATGGTCAAGCTGCCTTTGCTCATGTAATCCTCTTGTAAAAATATTTGTTCAAAAAGGAAAACCCAGCATGAATTTTGGCAAAGGGCACCATTTGCACTTGATCGATGGCTCGGCTTTCATCTTTCGCGCCTATCACGCTTTGCCACCTTTAACCCGCAATTCAGATGGATTGCCTGTGGGCGCGGTGAGCGGGTTTTGCAACATGCTGCAGCGCTATGTCGAAAGCAATACTGGCCCCGATGCGCCCACCCATGTTGCGGTGATTTTTGACAAAGGCAGCCATACGTTTCGCAATGATCTTTATGATCAATATAAAGCCAATCGCGATGAAATGCCCGAAGATCTGCGCCCGCAAATGCCCCTGACGCGCGCTGCAACGCGCGCGTTCAATATCGCCTGCGAAGAGGTCGAAGGCTATGAGGCCGATGATATCATCGCAACCTTATCGGTTCAGGCGCGCGATGCAGGTGGACGGGTGACGATTATCAGCTCAGACAAAGACCTTATGCAGCTTGTTGGGGGCGGCGTTGATATGTTTGATGCGATGAAAAACCGCCATATTGACCGCGATGGCGTGTTCGAAAAATTTGGTGTTTTCCCCGAGCGGGTTGTGGATGTGCAGGCTTTGGCCGGAGATAGCGTGGATAATATTCCCGGCGCGCCAGGTATTGGGGTGAAAACAGCCGCGCTTTTGATCAATGAATATGGGGATCTTGAAACGCTGTTAGAGCGGGCTGAAGAGATCAAACAGCCCAAACGCCGCGCAACCTTGATCGATCATGCCGCGCAAATTCGCCTATCACGTCAATTGGTCGAGCTGGATTGCGCCACGCCGCTAGACTTCACGCTGGAGGATTTAGAAGTGCGCGCGCCCGAGCCCGAAACCCTATTGGGTTTTCTGGCGGAAATGGAATTTCGCACATTAACGGCGCGTATCGCCAGCAAGCTGGGCGCGGAACCGCCCCAAATTGCCACCGCCGCTGCGCTTGAAACGCCCGCGCTTATCGAACAGCCGGCCTTTGATCGTAGCGCTTATTGCGCGCTACATGATCTTGCATCTTTGCACGCGTGGATCGATAAAATCCGCCAGCGTGGCTATGTGGCCATCGATACGGAAACCACGTCTCTGGATGAAATGCGCGCTGAGCTGGTGGGGATTTCTTTGGCGGTCGCGCCGGGTGAGGCCTGTTATATTCCGATATCGCATAAAGAAGGCAGCAGCGATGATTTATTCGGATCATCAAAATTAGCTGCGGGCCAAATGAAGATGGATCAGGTGATTGGGCTTTTGCAACCCATCTTGGAAGATCCGGCGATCCTGAAAATTGGCCAAAATATGAAATATGATGCCAAAATTCTTGAGCGGCAGGGCATTCGCATCGCGCCGATCGACGATACCATGCTGTTATCCTATGCACTGCATGCGGGCTTGCATAATCACGGCATGGACAGTCTATCGCAGCGCTATTTGGATCACACGCCTATTCCGATCAAACCACTTTTGGGAAGTGGGAAATCAGCGGTTACCTTTGATCTTGTGCCGATTGAAGAGGCCACACCCTATGCTGCTGAGGACGCTGATATCACGCTGCGCCTTTGGCAGCTTTTGAAGCCCAAATTGCATCTTCAGAAAGTGACTCGCGTTTATGAGGGGCTTGAGCGGCCTTTGATACCAGTTTTGGCCCAGATGGAGATGACCGGGATCAAAGTGGATCGCGATACGCTGTCTCGCATGTCCAACGCCTTTGCACAGAAAATGGCGGGTCTTGAGGCTGAAATTCACGATATGGCGGGGGAAAGCTTTAATGTGGGCAGTCCAAAACAACTGGGCGAGATTATGTTTGACAAGCTGGGCTATGAGGGGGGCAAGAAAGGTAAAACGGGGGCTTACGCCACTGGAGCGGATATTTTGGAAGATTTGGCCACCATACATGACTTGCCCAAGCGCGTGCTGGATTGGCGTCAATTGAGCAAGCTCAAATCTACCTATACCGATGCGCTGCAAGATCATATCCACCCCGAAACGGGCCGCGTGCATACCTCTTACTCAATCGCTGGGGCCAATACCGGTCGTTTGGCCTCTACCGACCCGAATTTGCAGAATATCCCGGTGCGCAGTGAGGATGGTCGACGCATTCGCGAAGCCTTTATTCCCGAAGAGGGCAAGGTTTTGGTGAGCCTGGATTACAGCCAAATCGAATTGCGCATTCTGGCGCATGTCGCGGGCATTGATAGTCTGAAGCAAGCCTTTCGTGAGGGGCAAGATATCCATGCTCTGACGGCTTCGGAAATGTTTGATGTGCCATTGGACGAGATGACGCCGGATATTCGTCGGCAAGCCAAAGCAATTAATTTTGGCGTTATATATGGTATTTCAGGCTTTGGGCTGGCGCGCAATTTGCGTATTCCGCGCAGCGAGGCACAAGGGTTTATCGATCGCTATTTTGAACGGTTTCCGGGGATCAAAGAATATATGGACGATACGGTTGCCTTCGCCAAAGCCAATAACCGCGTGGAAACCCTGTTTGGCCGTGTCATCCATACGCCTGAGATCAATGCCAAAGGTCCAACCGCAGGCTTTGCCAAGCGCGCGGCGATCAACGCGCCGATCCAGGGCACCGCGGCGGATATTATCCGCCGAGCGATGATCCGAATGCCGCATTCGATCGCTGATTTGCCGGCGAAGATGCTTTTGCAAGTGCATGATGAACTGCTATTCGAAGTGGAACGCCACGCGGTGGATCAATTGATTGATGCTGCGCGAGGGGTTATGGAAAACGCCGCAGATCCGATCGTGAAGCTGGACGTTCCGTTGATCGTTGACGCGGGGCAAGGGGCGCATTGGGCTGAGGCGCATTAAAGCAAAAAGTGATCCGTAAAGGGGATAAGAATGTCAGAGTTAAATAAAAATTTTATCGCCGGAGACTGGGTTGCTGGCAGCAGTGAAATTGAAAATCGAAGCCCGTCTGATGTTTCGGATTTAATCGGCTTGTTCGCGCAGGCATCGCCAGATCAATTGGATGCAACCTTGGCGCAAGCGCAGCAGGCGCAGCGCGAATGGGCGGCCTATGGGATCGAGCGCAAATATAACGTGCTGATGGCGATTGGCACCGAAATGATGGCGCGCGCCCAAGAGCTTGGCACGTTACTGTCGCGCGAAGAGGGTAAACCCGTCGCCGAAGGCAAGGGCGAAGTGTACCGCGCCGGGCAGTTCTTCACTTATTATGCAGCAGAAACCCTGCGCCAAATGGGCGAGACGGCAGAGTCGGTGCGCGAGGGCATTGAAATTGACGTACGCCGCGAGGCTGTTGGGGTGGTGGCGATCATTTCGCCGTGGAATTTTCCAACCGCAACCGCTTCTTGGAAAATCGCTCCGGCGTTGGCCTATGGCAATGCTGTGATTTGGAAACCAGCGAATTTGACCCCTGCTTCGGCGGTGGCGCTGACCGAGATTATTTCCCGCCAAGATATTCCAAAGGGCTTGTTCAGCCTTGTCATGGGCGCCGGGGGCAGCATCGGGCAGGCCTTGGTGGAAAGCCCGAAAGTAAACGCAATATCCTTTACCGGCTCGGTACCTGTGGGCAAAGGTATTGCAGCGGCGGCAGTGCAAAACCTGACCAAAGTGCAGATGGAGATGGGATCAAAAAATGCGCTGGCGGTGATGGAGGATGCGGATCTTGATTTGGCCGTTTCTTTGGCGCTGGGCGGGGCCTATGGGGGATCCGGCCAAAAATGCACTGCGTCCTCGCGTTTGGTGGTGCATGCGCGAATTCACGATGCGTTTGTTGAAAAAATGATTGCAGGTGCCCAGGCGATGGTGGTGGGTCATGCGCTTGAGGCTGGCACTCAAATCGGGCCCGTGGTGAGCGCCCAGCAATTGCAGGAAAACCTTGCTAACGTGGCGTTGGGCCTATCGGAAGGCGCCGAATTGGTCTGCGGCGGGCAGCAAGTTGAACGCGCGAGCGAGGGGTTTTACATGTCCCCCGGGCTGTTCATCAACAGCACCAATGCCATGCAGATCAACCGCGAAGAGCTGTTTGCCCCGCTGGCGGCGGTGATCAAAGTGGACAGCTATGACGAAGCGCTGAGCGTGGTCAATGATACGCGCTTCGGGTTGACCTCTGGTATTGTTACCACCAATTTGGCGCGGGCCACGCATTTTAGGCGCAATGCCAAAACCGGCTGCGTGATGGTAAACCTGCCCACTGCAGGCACCGATTATCATGTGCCATTCGGCGGTAGAGGGGAAAGCTCTTACGGGCCGCGCGAACAGGGCAGTTATGCGGCTGAATTTTATACGGCGGTGAAAACGGCCTATATTTCCTCGGGTATGCCTGCATGAGGATCATTGATAACCTGCAATACGCAAATTGGTCGGAAAAGATTTTTCGCCAAATGCGGGCGGGCGGCGTTGATGCGGTGCATGTCACGATTGCCTATCATGAGAATTTCCGCGAAACGGTTTTGAATTTTGAGCAATGGAACCGTTGGTTTGAGACCTATCCCGATTTAATCATGAAAGGCTTGACTGCTGAAGATGTCGATCGTGCCCGTGCGAGCAATCGCACGGCTATTTTTTTCGGGTTTCAAAACCCTAGCCCGATTGAAGATGATATCGGGCTTGTGGAAATTGTGCATAGTTTGGGTGCGCGGTTCATGCAGCTGAGTTATAATAACCAATCGCTGCTGGCCACAGGGTGTTATGAGGCGGAAGACCCCGGTATTACCCGCATGGGACGGCAGGTGATTGGCGAAATGAATCGCGTTGGTCTGGTGGTGGATATGAGTCATTCTGCGGATCGCTCAACCATTGAGGCGGCCGAGATTTCAACGCGCCCGATCACCATCACCCATGCCAACCCCTATGAGTGGCAGCCCGCCTTGCGTAATAAACGCCCCGAGGTGATCAAAGCCGTTACCGAAGCGGGCGGCATGATCGGATTTTCGCTTTATCCGCATCATTTAAAAGATAAATCGGCCTGCACGCTTGAAAGCTTTTGTCAGATGATCGCCGAGGCGGCTGCGCGCTATGGGGCGCAGCATTTGGGGCTTGGCTCTGATCTGTGCCAAGATCAACCCGATCGCGTGGTGGAATGGATGCGCGTAGGCCGCTGGAGCAAAGCGATTGATTATGGCGAAGGCTCTGCCAGCGCGCCGGGATTTCCTCCAATGCCAAGCTGGTTTCAAGACAATCGTGATTTTGGAAATATCGCCGAAGGTCTGCGCAAAATAGGCATGTCAGAGTTGGAAGTGGCGGGCATTATGGGAGAGAACTGGTATCGGTTTTATCAGGAAAATTTTGGCGCTAAAGCGTAGTTTCTGATTTGCAATAGAGCCCGTTTGCACGCTGTTTTTTGTGCAGTCGTTTTAAAATTGGCGGATAAGTCATCTGGTAAAGCGGTTGGATGGCGAAGAAACGCAAATGCGAGGATGTAAACGAGGGGGCTTTACTTTGAATTATCTGGCGTTACTTGGCACCAAAGGTGGCCCTGCAATTCGCCCCGGCTCTACAATGCCCACCGCGCATCTTTTGCACTTAGAGGGCTGCCCGATTATCATAGATTGCGGTTTGGGCGTGGCTCGAGGCTTGATTGATCAAGGCGTGGCGTTGAAAGATATTCGTCATATTTTTATCACGCATTTGCATTCGGATCATTATTTAGAACTGGGCCCTTTGTTGCACACGGCTTGGACCGCCGGGCTCACTAAGATTGTGCAGATATACGGACCTGCCGGGCTTGATGCCTATTGGGCAGGGTTTCTGACCTCGATGCAGGCGGATATTGATCTGCGTATCGCGGATGAAGGGCGCCCGGATTTGCGCCGGCTGGTGCGTTTTCATGTGATCGATACACCAGATGTGGTGCAACTGGGCGATATTCAGGTTTCGGCCTTGCGCAATATCCACCCGCCATTGGTGGACACGTTTGCCTTATCGTTTAAAACGGCGCGTTCGCATGTCGTGTTTAGCGGCGATACGGCGTATTTTCCGGATCTGGCCGGGTTCGCGCAAGGGGCTGATCTTTTGGTGCATGAGGCAATGCTGGAAGCAGCGATTGAGGCGTTGTTGACCCGGGTTGGCAATGGTGATGAACGCTTGCGGGCGCATTTTTATGCCGCGCATAGCACGGCGGCAGAGGCTGCAAAGATTGCGGTGGCTGCCAACGTAAAAGCCTTGGCGTTGAACCACCTTATCCCGTCGGATGATTCAGATTTTGGCGAAGATGAGTGGCTGGCCGCCATTCGCCCGATATGGGATGGTCCGTTTTATCTGGGTCATGATGGGCTGCGGATCGCGTTTTAAACACTTGCTCGCGTGTCTTTCGACTTATGTTTTAGACGGAGTTTATCGCGTATTACCAGCGGTTTTATATTATGCGCCGCCACAGTCTTTCAGTGTGTTTTAGGGTTGAGTTTAGGTTTGTTCGTCTGACACCCTAATAAGGGAATAAGTTTACAAACATAAAATTTTAGCAAGATCTCTCTCAGTGGGCTAAGGTTTAATCACCGGGTCCAACATTTGTAAGCCTTTTGGGAAATTTATAATTCGGCTTAAAATCTACAAAAACACCACCGGCAAGCGGAGCTGGATCAAGCCGCTGCGCTATGATCTCAGGTGACTGAGAGCGCTGCGTTAAAATAGCGGATCTTTCTTTTCGCAAGCCGGGCCTTTTCCCGCCATAGGGCAGGCTGGAAGAACCGGCAGATATGGGGGTTTTAGGCGTGGTCATGCAAAAATATATGGTGATAGAGCGGTTTAAAGCGGGGTGTTGGGACGCAGCCCATGAAAGGTTTCAAAGGCAGGGCCGATCGCTCCCAAATGGGCTTTATTATTTGAATTCTTGGCCAAATAAAGATTTGTTGATCTGCTATCAGTTGATGGAGACGCAGAGCCCTGTTTTGTAGGATCTTTGGTTTGAACGCTGGAACGATTTTGTTGAGTTCGACGTGGTGCCAATCGACGCATAAAATCTGTTCGCCTGCGTTTTAAAAGGTTAACGATCTACCCAAAGGCCCTTGTGAAAATAGCGCCGGTTTGCAGCCAGCTAAGTTAATTGAGCTCATCTGCTAGAATAATCGGAAAAAACACCCCATCGGAATAAATGCCATACCAAGTTTGGCCCTGATGCTCGGCTTGTTCGCCCCGCTCGACCAAGCGGTAAAAGCTTTTGCGATCGATCAAAGCCTCTAGCCCGGCTCGGATATGAATATAGGGCGCGGGCTCGCCAGTTTCTGGGTGCTTTTCAACGCGAATCGGGTTTTCCCGCCCGGCTTGCGAAAAATCACCAACATGCGTTTCAAAGCACAAAACGGGCCTATCTGGGGTGCCGATATTTTCAAAATCGACAGCCACAAAGGGGGCGTCATCGACGGTGATTCCCACTTTCTCAACCGGGGTAACCAAGACGTAGCTATCTCCGTCCTTGCGCAGGATGGATGAAAATAGCCGCACCAGCTCGAAGCGGCCGATGGGCGTGCCCTGATAAAACCAGGTGCCGTCGCGGGCGATGCGCATATCCAGATCCCCGCAAAATGGCGGATTCCACAAGTGGACAGGCGGCAATTTGCGCCCGTCGCTGGCGGCTCTTGCAGCCTGCGCCAGCCCTTCAGCACTGGGCGATGGTATTTTTTCTGCACTCATTGGTTTTGCCATTTTGTTTTGTCGCAATACACTCAATAACACCTATATATTTGTCAAAGGGGAAAAAGCCATGTCTTCGTCACAGGATATTGCGGATCAGATAGAAGATCTAACGGCAGATTTGGCCCGGATGAAGGCCGAAATTGCTAAGAAATTCATCGGTCAGAAATCGGTTATAGATCTAAGCCTGACCGCGCTGTTATCGGGGGGCCATGGATTGTTGGTTGGGGTGCCTGGGCTGGGAAAAACCCTGCTCGTGAACACGTTGGGGCACGTGCTGGGGCTGCACACCCAACGCGTGCAATTTACACCTGATCTGATGCCGGCTGATATTTTAGGGTCTGAAATATTGGAAACGAAGCCCGATGGGGCGCGGCAATTTAAGTTTATTGAGGGGCCGATTTTCAGCCAGCTTTTAATGGCAGATGAGATCAATCGCGCCAGCCCGCGCACGCAATCTGCCTTGCTGCAAGCGATGCAAGAAGGGCAAGTGTCGATCGCCGGGCAAACGCGCCCGCTGCCGCAGCCATTTCACGTTTTGGCCACTCAAAACCCAATTGAACAAGAAGGAACTTATCCGTTGCCAGAGGCGCAGCTGGACCGGTTTTTGCTACAAATCACTTTGGATTATCCAGATCGCGAGACCGAGCGCGAGATTTTGCTTGAAACCACCGGTGTGGGGCAGGTGCGGGTTGAGCAGGTGTTTGATCCGGCACGGTTGATGGCGGCGCAAAGGGTGGTTCGGCAAATGCCAATAGGAAACAGCGTGGTTAACTTTATCCTTGATTTGGTGCGCGCCTGTCGCCCCGAGGATGCGTCGGCGTCAAAAGAGCTATGCGATACGGTTGCGTGGGGCCCGGGGCCGCGCGCGGCGCAATCTTTAATGCTTTCTGCGCGCGCCTGGGCGCTTTTGAACGGCCGCTTATCGCCCTCGGTGCAGGATGTTCTGGCATTGGCTGTTCCCGTTTTGGCGCATCGCATGGCGTTGCGCTATTCGGCGCAGGCCAATGGGGTGGATTTGTCGGATCTTATTCGCCGTATTGCAGATCAGCTTGACCACGCGCGCGCTGCGGCATGAGTTTAGCAGCCTCTCTTCATGGCAATGCGGGGCAATTGGCGGACCCATTAGGGGCGTTGCTTTTGGCCGCAGACCGCTTGGCGCAAAACGCGCTGATGGGCGGGCATGGCCGCCGCCGGTCGGGTGTCGGTGAGGATTTCTGGCAATATCGGCCCTATCAACCGCAGCAGGATACGCTGCGGGCAATAGATCACCGCCGCTCGGGCAAAAGTGACGGGTATTTTGTGCGCCAGCAAGAATGGAGAACCGCGCAATCGCTTCAGATCTGGGTGGATAGCGCCCGCTCGATGCAATTTTCATCTCAAACGACCCCCTCAAAATTTCAGCAGGCGGGGGTTTTGGCTTTGGCGCTGGCGATTGCAGCTGAGAAAGCCGGTGAAAAAGTGGGTTTGGCGACCACAGGTTTGCCCCCAGCGCGTGGCCGTAAACAGATTTTCAGATTGGCGGATGCGTTTTTAAAACCTGGCCTTGAAGAATATACCACAGCTCTGGAACCGGTTTTCCTACCGAATGCCCGCGCGCTGTTCATCTCAGATTTTCTGGGAGATTTGGATCCGTTAAAACTGGCGTTGAGCAAAGCCGTTGATGCCGGAATTAATGGCGTGATATTGCAGGTTTTAGACCCCGCAGAGGTTGAGTTTCCTTATCGCGGGCTGGCTGTTTTTCAAAGCCCGCTTAAACGCCTGCAGCATGACAGTTTACAGGCGGCAGATTTGCGCGCGCAATATTTACAGCGCTTGGCGGCGCGGCGCGATGGATTGGCAAATTTAGCAAAAGACGCAGGCTGGCAGTTGATCGACTATGTCAGCAATGCAAACCCAATATCGGCCCTTTTACAATTGCATAAAGCGCTTGGCCAAGAGGGGCGCCGCGGCTGATGCTGGGCTGGAGCGCCATCGCGTTCAACGCCCCCTGGGTGCTTTGGGGGCTGCTGCTTCTGCCGCTTCTTTGGATCTTGTTGCGGGCTCTGCCGCCCGCACCTGTGCAAAGGCTGTTTCCGGCGGTGGGTTTGTTGCTGGGGTTGGAAGATGAAACCCAAACCAGCGCGCATGCGCCTTGGTGGCTGCTTGTTTTGCGCAGCCTGGCAATTGCGGCGGTTTTGATTGGGTTTGCAGGCCCGATTCTCAACCCGCAAACGCAGCTTGATCGCGGCCCAGACCTTTTGATCGTGGTGGATGGCGCATGGGCCGCAGCACCTGAGTTCCAGTTTCAACGGGATATGTTAAAGGCCGATTTGCGCAAAGCTGCGCGGGCGGGGCAACGGGTTGGCGTGATTCTGGCAACCGCTCCAAACCCGATTGCATTTCAAAGCGCGCAAGCGGTGGTGCAAGAAATCGAAACGCTACAGCCGCGCCCCTATGCCCCGCGATGGACGCAGGTGAACGCGCAGCTAGAGGCGTTAAGAGGCCTAAAATTTGACACGCTTTGGCTCTCGGATGGTTTAGATTATGACGGCGCTCGTCAAGACATCCTGCAGCGGTTGCGCGCGGCAGGCACGGTGCGTTTGATCTCTGCACAGACTGAAATTTTGACGCTGGGCGAGTTGCAATATGCGGCAGGGCAGGTGTCTCTAAGCCTGCGCCGCAGCGCGCATGGATCAAATCGCTCGGTACGTATTTTGGGAATTGGCCGCGATCCTGCAGGAACAAGAACGGTTTTGCTGCGCGAAACACTTAACCTGATCGCCGGCGAAACAGATCAGGAGGTAAAGTTTAAAGCGCCAGCAGAAGTTTTATCACGGCTTGAAAGGTTTGAGATTGAGGGGCAAGATCATGCGGCGGCGCTTTATTTGTTGGGCAATCAAATTAAGCGCGCCGAAGTGGCCTTATTTGGCGGGCCGGCAAGCGCCGAAAGCTTGGACCTTTTAGATCCGCTGCATTTTGTTCAAAAGGCGTTGGCGCCAAAAGTGGCCTTCATCACTGGGGCGTTAGAGCAGGTTTTGCTGGCCAATCCTGATCTTATCATTTGGGCCGATATGCTGCCTTTGGCCGATCCTGAACCGCTGCTGGATTGGGTGAAAGCTGGGGGGACATTGGTGCGGTTTGCGGGCCCAAGATTGGCGGCTGCAAATCCAGCGGCCTTGCGCGAAGATCCTTTGCTGCCAGTCGTGTTGCGGCAAGGCGGGCGTCGGCTTGGCGGCGCAATGAGTTGGGAACAACCTAAAGCAATTGAGCCCTTTGCGCTTGATGGCCCGTTTTCCGGTTTGACCCTGCCCCCTGATATTCGTGTGAGGGCGCAGGTTTTGGCGCAACCCAGCCCAGATTTGGCCGCGCGTGTTCTCGCCCGGTTGCAAGACGGAACGCCACTGATCACCCGCAAAGAAGCTGGTTCGGGGCAGATCGTGTTCTGGCATATCACCGCCAATACAGACTGGAGCAACTTACCCTTAAGTGGTTTATTCTTGGATATGCTTAACCGGCTGAACGCGGCGCGGGGCTGGCAGGATGAGGTGCCGTTGGCGGCTGGGACGGTGTGGAGTCCAGTTCAGGTTCTGGATGGCTTTGGTGAAATAATGGATGCGGATTACTTGCCAGGAATTGAGGCCGAGCAGTTACAGCAGCGGCGCTTTGGAGCGCTTAGCCCGCCAGGCTTGTATGAATTTAAGGGGCAGCTGGCGTCTCACAATCTTGAGCCAAAATCTGCAGATTTGGCGCCCATGATCTGGCCGGACTGGGTACAAAAACTGGATGTCACGCAACAGACACGCGAGCTCAGCGGGTGGTTTTTAAGCTTGGCTCTTATTGCTCTGGCGGTGGATGTTTTGGCCAGTTTGGCGCTGAGTGGCCGCACCATAATCGCGGGGGCGATTTTGGCCACCGCCACTTTGGCTCATAATCCAACCACCGTTCATGCCCAAAACAGGCTGCCAAGTGATGTCACAGCGGCCAGCTCAACGGTGACGTTGGGGCATGTCATAACGGGGGATTCAAAGCTGGATCTTTTGGCTTTTCAAGCCCTGGATGGGCTATCGCGCCGCATGGGAGAGCGCACATCGGTTGAGCCAGGGCAACCGCGGGGCGTGAATTTGGACGAGGATGAACTGGCGCTTTTCCCGATTTTATACTGGTTGATCAGTCCCGATCAGCCAGCGCTGAGCGCTAAAGCGGCTGATAAATTGAACGGATTTATGCAAACGGGCGGTGTGCTGTTTATCGATACGCGCGATGCCGATCTTGGCCAGATCACAAGCCAAAGCCGCGAAAACCAAGTGTTGCGGCGCCTCGCGCGCATCTTGGATGTGCCTGCGCTTGAGCCGGTGCCAGAGGGGCATGTGCTGACGCGCAGTTTTTATCTATTGCAGGATTTTCCGGGCCGGTTTCGAAATGGCCCGCTTTGGGTGGCACAAAGCATGGCGAGTGACGCTGGTGAAAGCGGCTTGCCCTTTCAAGTACGCAATGACGGGGTGACCCCGATATTGATTGGCAGCAATGATTGGGCCGCGGCCTGGGCGGTCGATAGGCAGGGGCGCGCCCTATACCCCGTGGGCCGCGGATATATCGGGGAAAGACAGCGCGAAATCGCGTTTCGCTTTGGCATTAATCTGCTGATGCATGTGTTGACCGGAAATTACAAATCCGACCAGGTGCATGTTCCTGCATTGCTTGAGCGGCTTGGGCAATGAGCTATAGCGTTTTCCTTGATCCTTTATTGCCACTGCCGGTTTGGATTGGCCTGTTGGTGATCTGCGCGCTGGCGGCTGGGCTTGGTTTGCTGCGGGGATTGCGGGGCTGGGCGTGGCGTATGGCTGCGTTTTTGCTTTTGCTCGGGGCTTTGCTAAACCCGCAATTGCTCCGCGAGGAACGAATTCTGAAACCCGATATTGTGCTGCTTTTAAAGGATCAAACGGCTTCGAACCGTTTGGCTGGCCGCATTGCGCGCTTAGAGGCGGCCGAAACGGTTTTAGAGCAGACGCTTCAACGCCAATTCGGCGCCGAGGTGCGTAAAATTTCTATAGAGGATCGCAAAGAAGAGGGCACTGCGCTGTTTGCTGCGTTGCGCGAAGCCTTGGCGCAAGAACCCGCGGGCCAAATCGCTGCGGTGATCGCCTTGTCTGATGGGCAAGTGCATGATCGCCCGCTGCCCGGATTTTCCTTCCCAGCGCCTTTTCACTTGCTGCTCACGGGCGAAAAGGATGAGTTTGACCGCAAGTTAGAGATTAAAAATGCTCCGGCATTTGCGATTTTGGGTGAGCCGGTCACGGTGACGTTGAAAATTGAAGAGAGCGGGGCTGTAACCCGGGCCGATCCGCGCGCAGATGTTTTCATTTCGGTGGATGGTGCGCCGCCAACGCAGTTTAACCTGCCGGTCGGAACCGAAGTTGATGTGGAATTATCGGCCCTGCATGGCGGTGAAAATATTTTTGAATTTCGCGTAGAGCCCTTGGCGGGGGAAGTCAGTGAAAGCAACAATGCAGCGATGCTGTCCGTGAACGGCGTGCGCGAGCGATTGCGGGTTTTGCTGGTCTCGGGCGAGCCGCATCCGGGCACGCGCACATGGCGCAACCTATTGAAATCGGACAGCTCGGTGGATTTGGTACATTTTACAATTTTGCGCCCGCCGGAAAAACAAGATGGTGTACCGGTTGATGAATTATCCTTAATCGCCTTTCCAACCCGCCAGCTCTTCTTAGAAAAAATTGATGATTTTGATTTGATTATTTTTGATCGTTACAAGCGGCGCGGTATCCTGCCACCGGCCTATTTGCAAAACATTGTGCGCTATGTCGGCGATGGCGGCGCTGTTTTGGTGGCGGCCGGGCCTGAATATGCCTCGGCCAATTCGTTGTTTCGATCTCCCTTGCAGCCGATTCTTCCGGGGGCACCCACCGCGCAGGTAATTGAAAACGGGTTTTTGCCGGCTTTAACCGAATTTGGGCAGCGCCACCCGGTGACCGCGCAATTACCAGAGACTGGCGATTGGGGGC
>Ga0228620_1000846_pt1 | contig 14218 bp, 12 predicted proteins | sample 23DmetaG_FD_186030 | JGI IMG/M metagenome (GOLD analysis project Ga0228620, IMG submission 186030) | Seawater microbial communities from Monterey Bay, California, United States - 23D | ecosystem: Environmental > Aquatic > Marine > Coastal | place: USA: California | collected 2016-10-06 | reverse complement strand
ACTGATTTGAGCTGGAGCCGCATCAATCACCCGTCTGAAGTAGTAGAATTGGATCAAAAGATCAATGTGGTAATCCTTGATTTCGATGAAGGTAAAACACGTATCCAATTAGGTCTCAAGCAACTTGAGAAGCACCCATGGGATGCCCTAGACGAAAACCTAAGCGTTGGTGACAAAGTGAAAGGTAAAGTAGTTGTATTGGCAGATTATGGTGCATTTGTTGAGATTCTGCCAGGTGTTGAAGGTTTGATTCACGTTAGTGAAATGAGCTGGTCAGCCCACTTACGCAGTGCAGGTGACTTTATGAAAGTTGGTGACGAAGTAGAAACAGAAGTACTCACATTAGACCGTGAAGACCGTAAGATGAGTTTGGGTATCAAGCAATTGACTACAGACCCGTGGACGGATATAACTACTAAGTACCCGCAAGGTTCGAAGCACGAGGGTACTGTACGTAACTTCACGAACTTCGGTATCTTCTTAGAGCTGGAAGAAGGAATTGATGGTTTGATCCACATTTCTGATTTGAGCTGGACGAAGAAAATCAAGCATCCTTCAGAGTTCACGACCATTGGCGCCAAGCTAGAGGTAGTAGTTCTTGATATCGATGCAGATAATCGTCGTTTGAGTCTAGGCCATAAACAAGTGGAGTCTAATCCATGGGATGCATATACAGATGTATTTGCTGTAGGTAAGACTGTAACGGGTACTATGATCAATTCTGGTGATAAGGGCGGCGATGTTAAGTTTGACGCTTATGATGGCGTTGAGGCTTACTGTCCAGCACGTCACATCACAAAAGAAGATGGTGCGAAGCTTGAAAAAGGTGAAACCGCTGAATTCAAAGTCATCGAATTCAATAAGGACAACCGCCGTATTGTTGTGTCTCACGTAGGGACTTACAAGGAGGTTGAAATTAAGAAAGGCCGTAGTGGCGGAGGTGGTAACAAAGGCGGAAACGTTTCTGTACCTAACCAAAACGTAGAGCGTTCAACTATGGGCGATCTAGATGCTTTAGCAGCTTTGAAAGAGCAAATGGATAACGATAACAAGTAATTCTTGTTTGAGTCTTACGAAGTCCTCGAGCCCTTGGGTTCGGGGACTTTTTTTATGGGTGCTATTGTGATGCGGTAGAAGAGCCCTAAATTCGAAATATGAGAATAGGAGAAATAATAAACGCTTTAGAAGAGTGGGCGCCCCCGGTGCTTCAGGAGTCTTATGATAATAGTGGACTCATTGTTGGAGCGCTTGACTGGGAAACCAGTGGCGTATTAGTAGCATTAGATTGTATAGAAACAGTTGTGGATGAGGCCATAGAAAGAAAGGTCCAGTGCATTATTGCCCATCATCCCATTGTTTTCAGTGGATTGAAACGCTTCAATGGACGCACTTATGTTGAACGCGTTATCATGAAAGCCATAAAACACAACATCGCGATTTATGCGATTCATACAAATTTAGATAATGTACTGTGGGGTGTGAATGCCAAAATCATGTCTTTGTTGGGTGTTTCCAATCACAGTGTGCTCAGTCCTATGGCTGAGACGCTTTATAAATTCCAGGTGTATGTGCCGACGGCAGCACGAAAAGAGGTTGCTGAAGCCATATTTAGAGCTGGAGGAGGAAAAGTAAGTGCTTATGAGGAGTGCAGCTTTACGACTACCGGTATAGGAACATTCAAGCCAACACAGGGCACAAATCCGGTTGTTGGTGAAATAGGTATACGAGAAGAGGTTGATGAGGTGAAATTGGAATTTATAGTACCGAATTTTGCTAAATCGGCCGTGGAATTTGCGGCACGTGCTACCCATCCATATGACGAGATGGCCTATGAGTGGATAAACATTGCGAATAAGGCAACCGACTATGGTACAGGAGCGTTTGGGGAATTGCCTGAAGCAATGCCGTTTGATGCGTTTTTAGAACACGTGAAAACAACGTTTGGGACCACCATTCGATACACAAAGCCTATTACGGATAAAGTCCGTACAGTCGCTGTTTGCGGGGGCTCTGGTAGCTTTCTGCTTGGTGCAGCAAAGGCCGTAAAGGCGGATGTGTTTATCACCGCCGATTACAAATACCATCAATTCTTTGATGCGGATGCTGCGATAACAATAATGGATGTTGGACATTTTGAAAGTGAGCAGTTTACAATCGGTCTAATTGCTGAGTTCATTGAGAAAAAATTCCCTAAATTTGCCGTCCTCACAACAGAGGTCAACACAAATCCTATTCAGTACTATTAGTATGGCTAAGAAGGCAAAAGAGATCAGCGTAGAAGACAAGCTAAGAGCACTTTACGATCTACAGATCATTGATCGTCGTATCGACGAGATTCGCGCAATGCGCGGAGAACTCCCATTGGAGGTAGAAGATTTGGAAAGTGAAGTAGCAGGTTTAGAGACTCGTATGGAGAAAGTAAACAACGAGGTTGCAGATCTAGAACAAGATATCAAGGACAAATTACTCTTAATCAAAGAGAGCGAGGAGAAAATGGCGAAATACGCCAAGGATCAGGAACAAGTTCGCAATAATCGCGAATTTGAAGCCATCGCTAAAGAGATTGAGTACCAAGAGTTGGAAATCCAATTGGCAGAAAAGCGGATTAAGGAATTCAACGCACGTATCGATTCAAAGAAAGAGGTGAATGCTGAGGCTGGAGAGCGTCTTGCAGAGCGTAAGCAGCACCTTGAGCACAAAGTAGCGGAATTGGACAGTATTATGTCTGAGACGCAGAAAGAAGAGAAAATGCTATTGGCCAAGTCCGAAGAGACTAAAGGCTCTATTGAGTCACGTTTGGCAGAAGCATACGATCGTATTCGTAGCGCAACTAAAAATAAGTTGGCTGTCGTTTCTGTGGAACGCGGTGCATCTGCAGGGTCATTCTTCGTGATTCCGCCTCAGCGCCAAATGGAATTAGCACAGCGCAAGAAAATCATGATTGATGAGCACAGTGGCCGTATTCTAGTTGATCCTTTATTGGCTCAGGAGGAGGAAGAGAAAATGCAACAGATGATTGCAGGTTGGTTGAAATAATCGGAACTGCATTATAGAGATCAAAAAACCCGCGGCCTGAAGCCGCGGGTTTTTTTATGCTGGTTACTGGTGTCATTGATTCGCTCGCGAATCAGAATGCTTCCAAAACTTACTTTGAACAGACGTACAGCATCTCTCGCTTCGGGAGTGCATATTTTGAGAACCATTCTGCCGGTAATTCCTTTGATGCATCAAATGTCTTTACTTTGAATCCTGCCGCAGCTAAGCGATCTGGGTAATCCTGACCATACAAACGAACATGATCGTACTGACGGAACCGACGCTCGCGCTCCGCAGGATCTTTAATGCTGGGATCTTCATCCGTTTTAATGTAATCCGGATCTAGGGGAACTTGCATGATGGCCAAACCGCCGGGTTTTAAAATACGACGTAGTTCACGCATGGCTTGTTGGTCGTCATCGACATGTTCCAAAACGTGATTACAGAAAATGGTATCGTAGGTGTCGTCTTCTAAAGGGATATTCTGTACATCAAAGCGAAGATCTGCTAATGGGGAAAAGAGATCAGCCGTAGTATAGTCCAAATGTTTCATCTTTTTAAAACGACCATAGAAACACTGTTCGGGTGCAATATGCAGAAGGTTTTGCGGCTCAGTTAAAAAGTTCGTATGGTCTTTAAGGTAGAGCCATAACAGGCGATGGCGCTCCAATGAATTGGTCCCCGGACACAAAGCATTTTCACGCTGGTTAGGACCGTAGCCATAAGGGAAGAACCTACTGTAGCCTCTCCCGTCTATAGGATCGACAAATTTAGAGCCTTTGAAGAGTACGGGTGCAACCCATTGAACCAAATAGCTTAATCGAATAAGAAGGGGACGTGGCACCTTTGCTAATGCCCATTTCATTATGCTAGAAATCATAGTTTCTCGTATTCCGCAGGTTCCATACCTAACGCGTCATAAATGTACTGGAAGGTACTTAGAATTTCAGGCTCACCATTAACGACTGCAACATCGTGCTCAAAGTGTGCACTGTTTTTTCCATCGGCCGTAAGGATGGTCCAGCCATCTTCTAGTTGTTTGATGCGCTGTGTGCCCAGGTTAATCATGGGTTCGATTGCAATGACTAATCCTTCCTGAATTTTCTTACCTCTGCCGCGTTTACCGTAGTTGGGTACTTGTGGTTCTTCATGCATTTTTACCCCTAAGCCGTGCCCTACGAGTTCACGAACAACTCCATATCCTCGACTTTCAGTGTATTCTTGAATCGCAGCACCTATGTCTCCGATACGATTGCCTGCACGTACTTCTCGAATACCGGCATAGAGCGATGCTTTGGTATCTTCTAATAATTGGGCCGTTGCTTCATCAACTTCACCGATAGGAAAAGTATACGCATGGTCACCATAATATCCGTTCATGAATACCCCGCAATCTATACTCATGATATCACCTTCTTGAAGCGGTGATTTACCCGGTATACCGTGCACAACATGCGCGTTTGGAGACATGCACAGGCTGTTTGGAAAACCATACATTCCTAGAAATCCAGGTTCACCGCCGTGGTCTCGAATGAACTCCTCAGCTTTTTTATCCAATTCTAAAGGGATAGCGCCGGGCACTACTAAAGGTGCAAGCATCCCTAAGGTCTTACTTACCAATTGTGCGCTTTCGCGCATCAATTCTATTTGCTCAGCGCTTTTGTATTTTATCATTTCGTCGCTTTCAATAAATTTTCTCCCGTCATTTCTTCCGGTTGCGCTACGCCCATCAGTGCCAATACGGTTGGCGCGATATCGCCTAATTTTCCTTCCTCCAATGCAAAGTTTTGCGACGAAGAGCCAACCAGGAAACAGGGGACTACAGTCGTGGTATGCGCCGTATTAGGACTCCCATCTTCGTTCAGCATACAGTCTGCATTACCGTGGTCAGCAAGAATGATAAACTGGTAGTCTTGTTCCAATCCTGCTTCAACCACAGAATGGAGGCAATGATCTACCGTCTCACACGCTGTAACAGCTGCTTCCATTACACCCGTATGGCCCACCATATCTGGGTTGGCGAAATTCAAGCAAATGAAATCGGTTTTTCCTTCTTTAAGCTTCGGTACGATGGCATCTCTAATGTCTCCTGCACTCATTTCCGGTTGAAGGTCGTATGTTGCCACTTTTGGTGAAGGACAAAGTAAACGTTCCTCACCTTCAAAAGGTTCTTCGCGACCGCCTGAAAAGAAGAACGTTACGTGAGGGTACTTTTCCGTTTCAGCAATTCTGATTTGCGTCTTACCGGCCGTTTCCAAAACTTCACCCAAGGTATTTGAAAGGTTATCCTTTCGAAAAACTACTTCAACGCCTTTAAAAGTATCGTCATAGCTGGTCATGGTGACATAATGTAAATTCAATGCACTCATGTTGTGCTCTGGGAAATCACGCTGCGTCAATACTTCACTGATCTCACGACCACGATCGGTTCGGAAATTAAAGACTAGAACAACATCGTTCTCTTTTATACACGCCAATGGAGTTCCCTCATCGTTGGCCACGAAAATCGGTTCCATGAATTCATCCGTTGTTCCTGCCGCGTACTGCGCTTTTACAGCGCCTATGACATCCTGAGTAGCTGTTCCTGTGCCATGCACTAGAAGGTTGTAGGCACGTGCTACTCGCTCCCATCGCTTATCTCGATCCATGGCATAGTAGCGCCCTATAACACTGGCCATGCGACCGGTCGTGGCATCCATATGATCCATCAAATCCTGTAAGTAACCAACGCCGCCATTGGGATCGGTATCTCTACCATCAGTGAAGGCGTGCACAAAGACATTCTCGAAAGCTTCTGCATACAACCAGCTGCAAAGTGCTTTTGCATGATTGATGTGCGCGTGTACACCTCCGTCGCTAAGTAAACCTGTGATATGTATGTTTCCACCTGTGGCTCTAGCATGCGCTAAAGCAGCTTGAAGAGTAGGGTCATGGGCGAATTCGCCGTTTTCAGCTGCAAGATTAATTTTTACTAAATCTTGATATACAACACGGCCAGCTCCTAGATTCATATGCCCGACTTCTGAATTCCCCATTTGTCCATCTGGAAGACCGACATCTAGCCCAGAGGTTTTGATCCAAGTTTGAGGGTAATTTGCGTAGAGTGAATCAACGAAAGGAGTATGCGCTTTATCAATGGCACTCACATCTGGATTATCCGGGCGTCCCCAACCGTCTAGAACGATCAATGCTGTCTTTTTCATAGTGTCTTTTGGAGCGACAAATTTAGGGATTATTAGGTCAAAAAAAGACCCGCTTTTTGGGCGGGTCCTGAAGTATAAATGTGGCTCTTGTTATTGCACTGCAATCCAAGCTTTGGATGTACGTTTTCTTGCTTCTTCAAGAGCAGAAAGTGCATCGTTCAGCTCGTTGTGCATACTCAGTACTACTCTGTACGTGTTTAATTCGCTCACGTTAACAATGCTCGTCGTGGATTCAATAGACTGCGCATAGTTTTCGGCCATCTCTTGGGAGGGAAATGAGCCTATTACTACATGGAATTGTTTGGACTCTGTTGGTGCATTGTTCGTTTCTGTAGTATCCTTTTGGGACTGAGTCTGGCTTGCTTTTAAAGCATCTAATTCATCTTCGAGGGCGGTTCTTTCAGCGAGGAGTGCCGTCTTTTCTTTTTCGACTTTTGCAATTTTCTCAGTACTAGTCTTTTGACTATCGGCTAGATTCGTTTTTAACTGTTTAGCTGTCGCCTCTGCTTCTGTTAAAGCTTTTGTTAGTTTTTTTGATGTTCCATCTAAACGTAAAGCAGTGAAAAATCGAAGTGTAGCATCGTTCGACGTACCCGATACAACTGCGCCATCGAGATAATCATCAACAAACAATGTATAGCGTGTACCTATAATTAATGTCCCAAAGGGAACAGCAGATGGTAATTCAGCTGAAGCACCAATGACAAAATGTTCGCTAAAGCTGAATCTGCCATTGTCCGTTTCTGCAAGTCCTGAACCAATACCTGCATCTAAATTGAATTTAGATAGGATAGGCAGTTCCATACCATCAATCAGATTATAATGACCTACACATTCAACAGGTACAATTTTACTTGAAAACGAACCCGGTGTTCCTATTCCAACAACACCTAAAGTGATTTCAGCCGAAAGTTGATGGTCATGCACATAATGCGCGCCCAAGCGTATTCCACTATTTGCCGCAGGTACACTTAGATTGAGATAATTATATGAAGGAGAAATATCGGTTAAATGTATGCTCTCTTCGATGGAAACTAATGGTGCCCAATTAGACTGGGCGTGTAGAGTTGCTTGAAGCGTTATTGCAACTAGCAATACAAAATACTTTTTCATAAGGCTTGATAGAGGTTTTGAACCATTCAGATATTCAAAAAGGGCCAAATTCAATAGATTCTTTTTTGAATACTATCGAATAGCCTGTTTGAGAATTATTTCGGTTCTCCTATTAATGGCGCGCGCATCATCCTCTGAATTAGGTAGTACAGGATAAGTATTGCTCTCTCCTTTTACTTCTAGTCTGCCTTCAGCAATTCCTCGGTCCACAAGCCAATTTTTCACAGCTAATGCTCTTTCGATAGAAAGTTTAAGATTAAACTCTTCAGGTCCTAAATCATCAGTATGACCAATAATGACCGCATTTAAATTATCATTGGTCGATAAAAGATTCAAGAGTGTCGTTAATTCGGGAATATCCATGTTACGAATAACACTTCGGTTAGTCTCAAAATGAACACTTTGAAGAATGTATTCTTTCCGCGGCGTATTACCGGCTTCGACCAGCTTTTCTTCAAGTGAAGCGATAGACTTTTCAAGTTTTGTAACTGTTGAACTATTTTTTTGAGTCATTAGTTCCGCATTCGCTTTAGCTAAAGCCAGTTCAGAATTTAGCTTTGCAGCTTTCTCTTCAGCATCTGCAATTATAGTTTTAGTCTTAGCACTTTGGCCTAGATTAACTCGAGCTGAGGTAAAGAACCGTAGTAGTTGATCATTATTGGTCTCATCAACAGGAGTAGCATCGATGTAGTCATCAATGAAGTAAGTATTGCGTAATCCGAAACTCAATGTGCCTAGGTCATAAAAAGGAATGTCTAGGGAAGCTCCGGCCGCAATATGCTCACTGAAAGAGAAGCGACCGTTAGTATTGTATGTGACACTTCTTGCACGAACAAGTGCCGAACCTACGCCTAAGTCAAGATTAAATTTAAAGGGCGAATCACCTTTAATATGAGGTAAGATGTTATAGTGTCCTACAAATTCTACCGGTACAATTTTAGTAAACCACGAATTAGGCCTCGATGTGCCTACCACTCCTAAGGTAAGTTCAGCAGCTAAATGATGATCCTTCGTATAATGAAATCCTGACCGCATGCCAGAATTCGCAGCGAGTTGTGTAAATGAGAGAAAATGAAATGAGCTTCTTGCGTCTCCTAAAGTTACAGTTTCTTCAACGCTTACTTGGAGTGCCCATTCACTTTGGGCACTAACAATAGGCTGAAAGCAAAGAAGAAAGAGAACGGTTATTAACTGATTTCTCATAAACGGCTAGATTGTGTCATTCTAGCCAAATATATGTCTAATAATATTTAATTATATCAAAAGTGATCATTAATTATGTTTTTTGACTCCGTCGGAGGCTTCCCTTTTCGGAACCAACGCGCGCTATGCGCACCTTTTAATTCCATTGATTTGCCGTTCACCCGAATCCAAGAGCCTTCTCTAAGTCCATATACAGGATGGTCGTTGAAGTGGTGGAATTCCTTTATTCTCATCTCTCTCGTTTCTCCCATGTGTGTGCTTCCTTCCACTGGATCCAGGTAGTGTGGATTAATGTTGAAGGGAACCCAGCCCCATGCATCAAAACTTGGCGGGTATACTATAGGCATGTCGTTGGTTGTGCATATACTTAAGCCGGTCATATTACAGCCTGCGGAGGTCCCCATATAGGGCTTCCCTTCGCGAACTGCTGCGTCTATGGCTTCGAAGTAGCCGCTCTCGTGGAGTGTTTTGGCTAAAACGAAAGTGTTTCCCCCACCCGTAAAAAAGCCATCGGCCCAAAGGCAACCTTCCTGCGCATCGGCAAACTCATGCGCGCCGCGCATTTCGAACCCCCATGAGGCAAAAACTTCTTTGGCCTTTGCGGTGTAGGCATCATGGCTCATGCCGCCCGGTCGGGCAAACGGAATGAAAAGGATTTTTGGTGCGTTGGTAAAGAAATCGGCGCACTCTTCTTTGAGGTAACTAAGGTAGGGTTTGCCGTAAACGGTAGAGGTACTTACGATGAGTAGGTTCATTACTGATGTATGCTAAATTTAAAGTCAAGCGGATAAGTCCAAATCGATTTTTTTCCGTCTCGTAATTCGGTCCATATGGGACGAATGACGCCGCCGTGTGCGCTGATGTGGTTGTAATCACCCATGAAAAATTCATCAGAAGGGTAGAAGGGTGCGTTATTGATTTTTAATTCACTCCAATGCGCCCCGCCGTCTGTACTTTGTGCTAAATAGGTGTTTGTTTCAGTTGGAGCATCGGTTTCGCGGCGGTCATAATATACGGCGAATAGTGCACCGCTTGTAGGGTCGATAGTAAGCCAAGGAAGGAATTGGTCGCTCTTTCCACCCCCAGAAATACGCTGGGGCTCCGACCAGTTTTTGCCGCGATCATCGCTAAAGGCAAAGTAAATTTCACCGCCTAAACTTTTGTCTTGATCGCCCCAGCACACATAAACGCGCCCATAAAATGGACTGTCCTTACAGTGGTCAACAACGGTTACGGGCATACCATTGCAACGGTTAAACCCAGCGTAACTCTGGGTCCATCCTGCCTCTTGCCGAGCGATGGGGTGGGTTTTCCACACATTCCCTTTCTTAATGCTCATCCATATGCTTTGATCTAGTGCCCAGCCTATATAGACTTCGTTTTTTGTCCCGTACGCAGGCACAGCTCCCTCAGCCGTTCCGTCATCGTCAATACAGTTTCCTAAAAAGGAGGAAATCTCTTCCGGGGTAGACCAGCTTTTGCCCTGATTTCGGCTCTCGCTAAATAAGATGCGTGAGTAGCATTCGGGATCGTCTGTGCCATAGCGATCGAATTGAGTCCAGCTCAATGCGATGGCCCCGTTTTTCGGATTTACGGCAGTCCATTCTTTATCATGTTTTTTTCCATTCACTGCAGTAAAACTGCCTTCATTAAAAGTATCGTTCGGACCGTCTTTAGTCTGGCAGACCATTCGGTCTAGTATCTGATCACTTTTCCAATTTGTGCCTTCGGGGTCGCTCAGGTGGAAAAAATAGGTGCGCCCTTTGAAATCGGTCACCAAACAAGGATCGCCCCAAACGCCGTATGGACTTGAAATAGTTTTTTGTGTCCAATGCAATCCACCGTCCGTACTCTGGTAGAAATTATTCAATACCGATGCTGCATATACATTTTGAGTGTTCGTTGGGTCTACAGATATACTGGGTTCGCATATGCCAGTTTGGTAGGCTGGACCTTCGTGGATAAGTACGGCTTGAGCCAGACCAATAGTTGGCAGAAATAGCCCAATCAGAAGCACGGTAGAGGTTGAAAAATGCTTTAATTTCACGCGTATGAAAATATTGTTAGTTTTTGTTTCCCTATGGTTAAGTGCATTTTCGCCAAACACCACAAGTCCTACTAAGGTAAGACATGACTTCTATGTGAGCGTCACTGATTTGAATGTTGATACAAACAAGGGCGTGCTCACGGGTGTGGTAAAAACGTTTCCAGACGATTGGGAGCGAGCGATGAATGAGCTCCTTCAGGAAAAGATTCAGCGCTACGTATCCTTAGATTCTACTACGCAGTTTGAATTACACGCTAGCTATCTAACGTCGCGACTAACGATTTCTTTGAATGAAGAATTATTGCCCATTACTTTCTACACTACTGCGAATGGACCCGACGAACTGTACCTTTTATTTGTTGCGGATTACGGAGAGAAATCTCTGGAAGCGTTGTCAGGACAGTGGCATGTTCGCAATGAACTCTTAGCAGATATCTATCCCACTCAAGAAAACATAGTCCTTTTCCATTATAATGGTGATCAGAAAACCAACAGTTGTAGGGAAGGAAACAATTATACCTTGACTTTCGATTTTTAATGTTCTACTTCAACTTAGGCTTTCGCCATATCACGGATCTACAGGGCTATGACCATATGTTGTTTTTACTTGCGCTCACTTTGCCATTAAGTTTTTCATTGTGGAAGCCTACTCTAAAATGGATTACAGCGTTTACACTGGGGCACAGCATATCGCTCGCTATTTCGGCATTAGGCTGGGTCGCATTGCCGGCCGCTTGGGTGGAACTGGCCATTGCAATGACTGTAGCACTGACGGTGTTGATTCATGTATTTACGGGATTTAGAGTCATGACGCATGGGATGTGGATGGCGGGATTGTTTGGATTGATCCATGGTTTTGGATTTGGCTCCTATTATACATTTATTGCCCAAAGCGAGTCTTTTTGGTGGGCATGGCTTCCTTTTAACGCAGGCATTGAAGCGGGACAAATTGCCGTTGTACTCTGTTTGCTTTTTGTATATTCGATTTTCCAAAAATTTGGTGGCCGTAGTGGTGTGTATCGCTGGCTGCTTTCTGGAGTTGTTTTGACTCTTAGTTTTCAAATGATTTTGAACCGCCTTCCAGAAGTTTTTGGCGCTTAACATACCCTACACATGAGAAAATTAGCCCTTTGCCTTTTAGCCCTTGCAACGTTTGCATTGCACGCGCAAAATTTGAACACCTCAAAGTTCCGTCAATTGGGACAAGAACTTCCCACACCAAACGTGTATAGAACGGCATCTGGTGCGCCTGGTCACGAATACTATCAGCAACGTGCGGACTACGACATGTCCATTACTTTGGACGATGATACCCAACGTATTTATGGTGAACAGACCATAACCTACACGAACAATAGTCCGGACGAGCTACGCTATTTGTGGGTCCAATTGGATCAAAATATGCGCGCTCAAAACAGCACAACACAACAAATCAAAACGGGTGGTATTTTCAATCAGCGCGGTGCAACCGCACAAACGGCGTTTAATCAGTTAAAAAACAATCAATTTTACGATTTTGACGGCGGCTTTAAATTGGCTTATGTAAAGACCGCTTCTGGTGCCAATTTACCCTACACCGTTAACAATACGATGATGCGAGTTGATCTTCCATCCCCGCTTAGAGAAGGTCAGAAATTTAGCTTTAAAATCAAATGGTGGTTCAATATCAACGACCGTATGGACATCGGCGGACGTTCAGGTTACGAATATTTTGAGGGTGAAGACAATTACCTCTATACCATAGCACAGTTCTTCCCGCGCATGGCAGTGTACAACGATGTCGAGGGTTGGCAGAACAAACAGTTTTTAGGTCAAGGCGAATTCACATTGCCCTTCGGCGATTATAAGGTAGCTATTACCGTTCCTTCAGATCACATTGTTGCTTCTACGGGAGAATTGACGAATGCGTCACGAATATTATCCTCGAAGCAACGTGCTCGTTTATCGAAAGCAGAAAAAAGCTTCAATGATCCAGTTATCATTGTTACTCAAGAGGAGGCGGAAATTGCAGAGAAAAATAAAGCGACCTCAACGAAAACATGGATTTTTGAAGCTGAAAATGTTCGTGATTTTGCCTTTGCAACTTCTCGTAAATTCATTTGGGATGCTCAGGCTGTGGATGTAGGTGGCAAAACGACCATGGCAATGAGTTATTACCCAAAAGAGGGGAACCCTTTGTGGGAGCAATATTCAACGCGCGTCGTGGCTCATACGCTAAAGGTATATTCAAAGTTTACCATCGACTATCCTTACCATAAGGCCATATCCGTTCATACCAAATGGATCGGAATGGAGTACCCCATGATTTGTTTCAACGGTGGGCGGCCAGAAGCGGACGGAACGTATAGCGAAGGAACGAAATACGGGATGATTGGGGTGATCATACATGAAGTAGGTCACAACTTCTTCCCGATGATCATTAACTCTGACGAACGTCAATGGACTTGGATGGATGAAGGCTTAAATACATTCGTACAATACCTCACGGAGCAGGAGTGGGATCACGATTACCCGTCACGTCGTGGACCTGCGGATAAAATTGTTCCTTACATGAGTGGTCCTAAAGAGCAGATTGTTCCTATTATGACCAATTCCGAATCTATTCTTCAATTTGGTAACAACGCTTACGGCAAACCAGCTACAGCGCTCAATATTTTGCGTGAAACGGTAATGGGCCGTGAATTGTTTGATTATGCATTTAAAGAATACAGCCGCAGATGGGCATTCAAACACCCAACTCCAGCAGATCTTTTTCGTACGATGGAAGATGCTTCCGGTGTGGATTTGGATTGGTTTTGGCGCGGTTGGTTCTACTCCACGGATCATGTTGATATAGCTGTTAAAGATGTACAATGGTACCAGATGTCTTCAAAGAATCCAGATGTCGAGAAACCTTTCGAAGCAGAAAAAGACCGCAAAGCAAATGACCACGTTGGACGTGCAAGAAATGAAGTCATTCGCACTATGGTGGACGAAGTACCTGCTACGCGCGATTTCTACAACAGCTACAATCCATTTGAAGTGTCTGATGCAGATAGAGAAGCCTACAATCGTTACCGTGCGGGCTTAAGCGAGGAGGAAGCCGCGTTACTCGACGCTGGGTATCATTTCTATGGGGTTACCTTCGAAAATCAAGGTGGACTCATCATGCCTTTAGTAGTGCGTTTCACATTAGAAGACGGAACGGAAGAAGTCAAGCGCATACCTGCTGAGGTTTGGCTTAAGAATGAAGATGAATTCACAAAGTGGTTCAATTTTACACAGCCTGTAGTCCAGATCACCCTAGATCCATTCTTGGAGATGGCGGATACTGACCGCAGTGATAATTACTGGCCAGCAATGCAAGAGCCGAGTAAGTTTGATGTGTACTCTAGAGGTGCAACCAGTCGTTGGCAACGTAACGGTCGCTCTAATCCTATGCGCGAAGCGCGCGTTAAAGCGGAATAAGAGCACGATTTAAGTCTCGGATTACTAAAAAAGCCCCGAGCATTGCTCGGGGCTTTTTTCTTTAACAAATTATTGGCGCTTCATGTACACTCAAGCCGGTGAGCTCGGCGTTTCAAACTCAATTAACGGATACACCTATGAAACTTATTCAAAAACCGATGTTTAAAAT
>Ga0228620_1000842_pt1 | contig 14278 bp, 12 predicted proteins | sample 23DmetaG_FD_186030 | JGI IMG/M metagenome (GOLD analysis project Ga0228620, IMG submission 186030) | Seawater microbial communities from Monterey Bay, California, United States - 23D | ecosystem: Environmental > Aquatic > Marine > Coastal | place: USA: California | collected 2016-10-06 | reverse complement strand
GCCAATTATGACAGCGCTTCGGATTAAATTATGCGGTATCAATAATATTGATATGGCTTCACTTAATTCGGTTTTACAACTGCCGATTCACGCTTAAACAGTGAATGGCAAGTCAGCCAATCTGGCCAAGTCGACTTATTTGTCTATAGTCTTGATACTGAAGAAGGTCGTTCGATGTTACGTCAGCACCGTCGTGGTGTCAGTGCCGCCTTAGCTCAAAAAAATCAGACCAATGCTTTGGCTAATTTTATTATTAAAAAGCCCATTCGCACCAAACAGCTTGTCGAAGTATTAAATGCAGCTGAAGAGCAAATTAAAGTAGCTGCAACGAAACAAACCGAAAAGCCACCTGCTCCCAAGACGATTTCGAGCCCTAAAAAAGCTAAGCCTAAAACGAAAATCGTCGATGAGACAACCCCTAAACCTGCAAAAAAAACATCATTCTTGGGTTCCATATCCAAGCATCTGTCTCGACGTAAATCGCCCGTTGCTGAGTTACCCGCGTTAGCACTCTATATTCCAACAGAATCGGATGCAAAATTAACGACTATCAATGATGCTAAAGCCTTATCTAAATGGATCACAACGTTACCTAAGGATAATGATAAAGTAACTATAGATGCCCTACTAGAAAAGCTTATTCCACTTAATCGGGTAACTATGGCCGCTGAAAATCGTCTAGCGCTACTAGAACTTTACCGTGAACCGGTTAATGATTTGATTTTTAACCGTGATGTCGAAACAGTTAAGTTGGAGATGTCTGATCCCGCCGTCTTTAAAGCGAAGGTCAAACAACTCAATACTTTCTTGGAAGAGTTAGCATTGGGCTATAAACTGGTGATTATGCAGGCTTACCAGCAAGGTCTTCGTCCCCGCTTAAATACGCCTTTTTTATTTGCCATTATTCGTGCAACCGAATCCATTAGTTTATTAATTATTCATGCTTTTCGGCATTATCGCACTACACCGACAGGCGCTGTTCATGAACTGCATCAACTCTATCTTTATAGTGAGGCTGATGAGGTACTCGACAAGCAAGCTTCCTTAAAATTTTCCAGCACCAAAAAACCTTTTATTCATTACTATAGCCAAATTATGTTAACAGGCATATCTGATCCCTATAGCCTCGATAAATATGATGTCTTTCGGCTGTTTAATTTAATGGCTAAAATGGCTGATAGGGTAACCATCACGCCGCTAACCGATCACCAGAAAACGACTGATAATTCGACGGTTTTAGCGGGTCATTTCTGCCTGGAATGTCATAGTGACCGTATGTCAATACCGCTTCACCATATCAATCTAGAACAGCGTCAACAAACAGATGTAAGACTATTAAATCCACAAGGTGTGTTGTTTGCTATCGAACAGATTTTTGATGCCGCTGCCAATACCAGCACATTGGGGCGTTATAACCTCGATATCCAGCTATTAAAGAAAGTTATTCCTCAATTCAATGCTAGTTTTCAACGATAATATCAACGGCAGTCTGATCCTGAAGAACGTCTCGTCAGGCTGGCCAATGGCTTTGAAGCTATTCACTATTCCCTTGCACATAATGATGGCAATCAGACAACTGAGTGGTTTGTTTGTAATCATAGCACTAGCGGGCTTATGGCCCGTTGTAGTAAGACCAATCTGCCGGACCTAAATATTGGTGACTTCTTAGGTGTTTTCGAAGCTGATTTACCCCCCAAACTCGCCACTATTCGTTGGTTACAAATCGATAATAATGAGAGTGTAGATCTTGGCTTACAACTCCATCCAGGTAACCCGGCCGCGATTTACTTATCGCCTCAAGGAAAAACCACTGAAACAAAAGGCCTATACCTCCCGCCTATCGAAGAGATTCGCCAAGAGCAAACCATGATCGTTGGAAAGGGTGGCTATTCTCCAAATCGTACTTTTCATGTCAAAGATGATGAAAAAACCTATACAATAGTGACGCAAAAATTGCTTAATTATTCGCTCAACTACGAGCAGTTTAATTATGCAGTAAAAAAAGATTAAATAGAACTAAGCTACAACCGCACTTGTCACTAGAAAAACCGATTTAGGGAAATTCGATTATGCGCCTTTTGCTCAAACTCCTTGCTTTTATTGTCGTCATCATTGTTATCGGGTTGATCACTCTGCCCTTCATTATCGACCCTAATGACTATAAGCAACAAATATCTGAACAAGTTGAAAAAGCGACTGGTCGCACGCTTAATTTGGAAGGCGATCTTGGTCTGTCCGTTTTCCCTTGGATTGCACTTGAATTAGGTCCATTATCACTTAGCAATGCAGATGGATTCCAAGCCGAGCAGTTCGCCAAAATCGATGGTGCTCAGATTCGAATCAAACTAATGCCTTTGCTCAAAAAAGAATTAGAAATGGATACTGTTGTGTTGGATGGTCTTATTCTTAATCTCGAGAAAAATAAAGCCGGCAAAACCAATTGGGATGATTTCGGCAACTCCGATCAAAAAGAAAACCAAACCAGTAGTGAAACGTCTTCGGATGAGCCTTCATCAGGGTTAGCAGCACTGAGTATTGCTGGTGTAGAACTCACCAATGCCAACATTTTCTGGTCCGATGACTCTACTGGTTCTGACTATGCCGTCAAAAATTTAAATTTAAAAAATGATCCTTTGACGCCGGGAGAACCAACCGCTGTTGAGCTCAACTTTGATTTAGATGGTGATGCCGGATTAACGGCTAATATCGATTTAGCTTCTCAGTTGGCTGCTGATATGGAAAATCAGCATTTTACACTTAATGATTTTACTTTTAAGACAAAAGCAAGTGGACAGGACATTCCAGAAATCGATCTTACTTTGACCTCTGATATCACTGCTGATTTAAAACAACAAATTGTCACCCTTTCTCAATTACGTCTCCTCACTTATGATCTTATTATCGAAAGCGACATTAAGGCCACGCAAATTTTATCTGAACAACCACAGTTCAATGGCCAACTTGCTATTGCGCCCTTCAATTTAAGACAGTTAGCCAAACAACTCGCCATTGCGCTTCCGGTTATGGCTGATGACGCTACTTTAGAACTCGTTAAACTTGATAGCCAACTCTCTGGTTCAGCAGATCATGTCAATTTGAACGATCTTGTTTTGACCCTCGACCAAAGCCAGTTGAGTGGTCAATTTGGCATCAAACAGTTCTCTAAACCGGCGCTTAGTTTCAAACTAGCTTTGGATGCTATCGATGCTGATCGCTACTTACCCGCCGCCTCTGAGAGTGACAGTGCACCAGCCGGAACACCAGGAGCCGCAAGTACCGCTGCAGCAAACGAGTTACCACTTGAAACATTACGTGATTTAAATATTGCTGGTAGTCTCGATATCGGAAAGCTAAAAATCAGTGGTACTCATAGTGAAAATATCCATATTAATATCAACGCAAAAAATGGTGTGGTTAAGCTTCAACCATTAAGTGCAGACCTATATCAGGGAAGCTATAAAGGAGACGTCAAACTCGATGCACGTGGCAAAAGCCTTAAGCTCGGCATCAATGAAAGCCTGAATAATATTCAAGCAGGCCCCTTGCTCAAAGATTTAAATGGTGATGATAAAATTTCTGGTCTCGTGAATGCTAATGTCAAGCTCTCAGGGCAAGGTAAAACTGTCGACCAAATTAAACAAACCTTATCAGGCAACGGTAAGTTCTCCTTCACGGATGGTGCTTTGAAAGGTATTAATATCGCTGAGAGTATTCGAAAAGCAAAGGCGGTTTTAAAAGGTGAGCCAATACCTGCTTCGTCAGACATGGTAAAAACTGACTTTTCTAGCTTTAACGGATCGTTCACAGCCAATAAAGGACGTATCAATAATCCCGATTTACTCCTTATGTCACCGTTATTACGTGTTAAAGGTGCGGGGAATGCTGATTTAAACCAAGAAGCCATTGATTATGGTTTAGAGGTTGCCATTGTTGGTTCAGCTGGAGGTCAGCAAGGCAAAGATTTAGCAGAGTTGAAGGGCTTAACTGTTCCCGTCAAAATTACCGGTAGCTTTAATGAACCTAAACCCACTGTCGATTTAGCGACATTATTGCGTGATAACGCAACACAAAAAGCCAAAGATAAGGTACAGGATAAACTCAAAGACAAGCTGGGTGATGAGCTCGGTGATATTGTGGGTGGTGCTCTGCTAGGCGGAAAAAAACCGGCTGATGAGGCCGCAAATTCAGATGACCAAGAAAGCACACCTACCCGCTCAGCTGAAGATGAATTAAAAGATGCGATTGGTGGAAAGTTAAAAGGACTCTTTTAAACTCCTTACTTTTTAATTTCTGAATTTTGGTTCTTTCCTCTTTTAGTGATCGCTTGCTCGCCTGGTTTGATGACCATGGTCGCAAGGATTTACCTTGGCAACATGATATTACCCCCTATCATGTCTGGTTATCAGAAATCATGTTGCAGCAAACACAGGTTGCTACCGTCATTGATTATTACAAGCGATTTATTGAACGCTATGACAATGTCCAAGCACTCGCAGCTGCGGATTTAGACGATGTTTTGGCACTTTGGACCGGGCTGGGTTATTACGCAAGGGCACGCAATTTATACAAAGCCGCTCAGATTATAGTTGAACAACATCAAGGCCAATTACCATCGACTATAGAGGCGTTAGTCGCCTTACCTGGGATTGGGCGCTCTACTGCTGGTGCTATTATGGCATTAGGCTATCATCAACGACATGCCATTCTGGATGGTAATGTGAAACGTGTTCTGAGCCGTTACGCTGCTGTCAACGGTTGGCCTGGTAAAAAGGATGTAGAGCAAAAACTTTGGCAATTAGCCGAACAGCTACTGCCAACTCAGCGTGTTGGTCCTTATATCCAAGCGCAAATGGACTTAGGGGCAACGATTTGTACGCGCAGTAAGCCACTTTGTTCGCAATGTCCCCTTATAACAGATTGTAAAGCTTACCTCTCTGGTAACCCAACCCAGTACCCAAGCTCAAAACCAAAAAAAACTATCCCACAGCGTCAACTTTTCTGGCTTATTGTTCGATCTGAATCTGGCCTAATACTATTAGAACAAAGGCCTAACAAGGGAATATGGGGTGGTCTTTGGAGCTTTCCTGAGTTCGAAAATTTGGAAGATGCAAAGCGTTTTTATCAACATAACTTTAGTGGTATTGAAGATAATTTTATGCAACAACAAACAATTCGCCATATCTTTACACACTACAAACTGGACATTTTTCCTTATCTGGTACACTCTTCTGTTTGCAGTCAACACATAACTGACTTTGAAGGTTTAAGTTGGCATACAAAGAATGATGCATTACGGCTCGGATTGCCTGCGCCAGTTAAAGCATTTTTGAAGTTATTAGAGTAAAAGAGGGACATATGGCACGTCTTGTCCACTGCGTAAAATTAGGAAAAGAAGCTGAAGGTTTGGACTTTCCTCCATACCCCGGTGACTTGGGCAAGAAAATTTATGATTCCGTCTCTAAGGATGCTTGGCAACTGTGGTTAAGCCAGCAAACCATGTTAATCAACGAATACCGATTATCATTAGCAGATTCCAAATCACAACAATTCCTTAAAGAAGAATTAGAAAAATTTTTCTTCGGAGAGGGTTCAGCTCCACCTGCAGAGTATGTAGTAGCTGAATAAATTTTAATTAACAAAACAACACTAACACTAGTACAGAGGTTAACATGGCAGAACAAGTAACAGGCACCGTTAAATGGTTTAACGACGAAAAGGGCTTCGGCTTCATTGAGCAATCTGATGGTCCTGATGTATTCGTACACCACACCGCTATCCAAGCAGAAGGCTTTAAATCTTTGAAAGAAGGTCAATCTGTAACAATGGAAGTGACTCAAGGACAAAAAGGTCCACAAGCTGAGAACGTTGTTCCAGGCTAAGTCACCTTCTTATTGAGAAGACTATTAAAGCCGGTTATTTATAACCGGCTTTTTTATTGCTTAAAACATTTTCATTACCTGCGAACGAGCTTACACCATGAAATTGTTCAGTTATAGAGACTTGCGTGTTTTGCTGCTGTTAATTATTTTGACCCTTGTCGCTATTTATACGCAAGAACAACGCCTAAGCACGACATCATGGTATCAATCCATCCCTGTTGTGGTTTTCCCAATCAATGGTGATAACACAACAGCGACCGAAAACTATATATCTAAATTAAAGACAGCTGACTTTAAAGGTATTGATGCCTTTTTCAGTAAGCAAGGTAAACGATATAAATTAACTGCAGCAAGCCCCACAATCACTCGACTCGGCTCTTCCATTAATTCTGAACCACCGGCTCCCCCAGCTGATCGTAGTAATACTTTGGCAGTTATGTTCTGGAGTCTTCAATTACGTTATTGGGCATATCAACATACACCCGATTCCGAATCTAATAGTAATCGCATCCGACTCTATGTTATCTATCACCAATCTAAACAAGGTCCATTGCCACATTCTTTGGGTTTACAAAAAGGCCTTATTGGTGTGATTCATGCCTATGCTAATCCGAAACAAAAACAGCAAAACCATATTGTGATGGTTCATGAAATTTTACATACCGTTGTTGCCAGCGATAAATATGATCACCGTAACCAGCCTATCTTTCCTATTGGCTATGCCAAACCCCAGCAGAAACCGCTTTACCCCCAACGTTTTGCCGAAATTATGGCTGGGCGCAAGGCTTTATCTAAAAATGAGGCTGAAATGCCATACAGCTTGCGACATGTCACCGTTGGCCCTGAAACAGCACAAGAGATCAATTGGATTGAACCTTAGCCGCATGGCAAGACTTTAACTCCTAGCATTGCTATTAAAACGTTGTCGATAAATTATCGCGTTAAAATTTGAAATAAGTCTAGTAATGGCATTCTCCTGTGTTCTAAAACTCAAACTAGTCCTCAATTAATTTGTTTTGTTATATCTACAATAACACCATAAATTAATTGAGTTGAACCTAATTATTTCAATAATTTAAAGCAATAACTTGCTGTAACACTTTTAGTTAGTTATAACTAATTACTGGTTTTCCAGCACTGGCATATAACGCTCTATACAAAGGTTATTGCTTAGGAAGAAAAACGGGTTTAAATAAACCTGTAATAAAAAAATGGAATTATTAAAGCGCGTGTTTTAATAAATAAGAAACGCTAAATACTAACAATAAGCGAGTAATATTATGAGTACCACTCAACATAGCATTAACCTGTCTAGTCAAGGTACAGCACTAAAATCACTCTTTACGGGTTATTTGGTTGTTGTCGCTGTCGGCTATTTGATGGCCATCGTACAAATTCAATTTACACATGGTATGGCCGATGGTGAATTAGGTTTATCGACAGATGATATTGTCTATAGTTATTACGGAAAACGCTCTGGTTCAACACTCGAATCTAAATTAAATGGTTCCATGAAAATGATGGCACCTGAAGCTGATCGCTTAAAGATTATTAACTGGGTACGTAAAGGGGCTGATGAAAAAAGCTTCCATGACACTGGAATCCGCCAAATTATGGATAACAGTTGTGTGGCTTGTCATAGTGCTCCTTCCGGCATGCCAGTACCTGATTTTACCAAATTTGAAAATATCGCTCATGTTTCTGAGACTGACACAGGCGCAAGCTTTTCATCTTTAGCGCGTGTGTCACACATTCATTTATTTGGTATCGCTTTTATATTTATGTTTGTCGGACTTATTTTCAGTTTGGCTTCTGGTATTCCCAAAGCGCTTAAGTCGACTGTTATCGTGATGCCTTATATCTTCTTACTAATTGATATCGCATCATGGTGGTTAACCAAACTTAACCCTCATTTTGCATGGCTTGTCATCATCGGCGGTGGCACCATGGGATTATCTTTTGCTTTCATGTGGATCGTTTCAATGTACGAAATGTGGATCATGCCACGCATACATGAAGATGATCGTGACGCTTTACTTGATGAATAAGCCAACCCCCTAAAAGTTAGCTGTTTTTATCTCCTACGGCTTAGTCTTCCCCATAGGCTAAGCCGTTTTTTTTATTTTTAAAATACGTTGTTGTTAGACCGAATACCACCGGACTCAATAACAATAAAGCCACCAAGTTAGGTAATGCCATCAAGGCATTCAAAGTGTCCGCAACCAGCCATATAAATTCTAAATCACTGATTGCACCTACGGGCACTGCCAAAATCCATAAAATGCGAAAAGGAATAACCGCTTTAATACCCAACAAGTAAGTCACACACTTTTCACTGTATATACTCCAGCCCAAAATAGTTGTGAAGGCAAAGACACTCAAGCCTAATGTCACCACATAAGAGCCTATACCTGGCATCGCTGATTCAAATGCCAATGACGATAAACTGGCTCCCGTTTCGCCACTGGTCCAAGCACCTGAAACAATGATGACTAAGCCGGTCATTGAGCAAATAATAATCGTATCAATAAAGGTACCCATCATTGCGATAGTGCCTTGACGAACAGGATTATTAGTCATCGCTGACGCATGGGCAATCGGTGCACTCCCGAGCCCCGCTTCATTTGAAAATATCCCCCTGGCGACACCAAAGCGAATCGCAGCCCAAACCGCAGCACCGGCAAAACCGCCAGTCGCAGCAATAGGTGTGAAGGCATAGGTGAAAATCAGGTCAAATGCCGCAGGGACTTGTTCCGCATGCATTAATAAAATGGCGGTCGCAGCCAAGACATAACTGACAGCCATAAACGGGACTAATTTTCCTGCAACATGCGCAATACGCTTAATGCCCCCTAATAAGACTAAAGCCACTAAAATGGCAATGGCAATGCCAGTCCATTCAAAAGGAATATCAAACTTACTATTTAAAGCATCAGCAACAGAATTAGCTTGAATGGTATTACCAATACCAAACCCTGCCATTGCACCAAAGATAGCAAAGGTCGTACCTAGCCATGCAAAGCGATTGCCTAAGCCGTTTTTGATGTAATACATCGGACCACCGCTCTTGTTACCATTGGCATCTGTTTCCCGGTAATGCACGGCTAGTACGGCTTCTGCATATTTCGTTGCCATACCCACCAAGGCCGTCATCCACATCCAGAATAAGGCACCTGGACCGCCTAGGAATATTGCGGTTGCGACCCCTGCTATATTACCCGTACCAATAGTCGCAGACAGCGAGGTCATTAACGCGTTAAAGGCTGATATATCACCTTGCTCTGCACCTGAGCCTGATTCGCGGCCACGCCAGAGCATTTTACTGCCATAACCCAACTTCAATATGGGCATAAACCGAAGACCAAACATCAAGAATAAGCCAGTACCCAAGATGAGCACTAACATGGCCGGACCCCAGACTATGCCATTAAGGGCTTTGATCCATTCTGTCAGGGTTACCAATATATCCATCAGTGTTTCCTCTTGTTGTTTTTGGCTATCTTACACGATGCTAAGGACCTAGATAACGCCGCTGCCTGTTGGGTTATCTTTTAGCATTTGCTGATAAAACTGACCAAATTCGATTTGCCATTGGTCTTCTAACTGACTGAACTGGCCTGGTTTGAGCTCAATGTGATTAAGTTGATTAAACGCTAAAATAATGACATTGCGATGTTCACTTAGAGAGACACATACCGTTTGACGATCAAAGGCTTGTCTAATCGCTGCAAGTTGGGTCAAGAACCCCTGCTCACTTTCGACAATAAGATTGATCGCTATATGACCTGCATCCGTTAATAATTGACGACACCCAGTTAAAAAATCAGGCTCGATAACCCAGTCTGGGGTTGCATGTCCAATGGCGATGTCCATCACAATTAAGTCATATCGGCTTGGACATTGCTGTATATAGTTTCTAATGTCACCTTTTATTAATTGCCAATTGTTTGCATTCGGACATTCAAAAAAGCGTTGGGCTATATCTAATACGGTTGCTGATAGATCAACCGCATCTCCCATCACATCAGGAAAACGATTGGCAAAATAACGTGCTGTCGAGCCGCCGCCTGTACCCGCCAGCAGCACCCTCCCAGGTACTTGGCCAGTAAATAATGCACCAGATAACATAGCTCTATTAAATGACTCAGGCAGATAGTCTGGCCTTATCATATCGATTTCGGTTTGAATGAGCTCATCGCCATACTCTAGCCAACGCAGTTTATCTTGCTGCCAAACTTTGATTTGTTTGTCACCTTCTTGCACTGAGTAGAGTAGTTCAGCTTCTGACATTAAGCGTTTTCCTGCTTAGCCTCTAATTGCTGCCAACGATCGTAAGCCAATTCAAGTTCTTCTTCGAGTTGGGTTAGTTGATCTTGCACTGCTGTCACTTTATCAGCCGCCTGTTGATAAAAATCAGCTTGACTGACTTTATCATGCAGCTCTGCTTGTTTTAATTCCATTGCCTCGATTTGCTTTGGCAATGCCTCTAAATCGAGTTGCTCTTGATAAGTGAGACTCGTTTTTTCCCCTGATGATTTCACAGGTTTAGGTGTTGATTTTTCTTTTGTTGTTGTCGTTGTTTTACTCAATTGACGCTGCTGCACCCAATCATCATAGCCACCAACATACTCACGGACTTGGCCATCATCATCAAATACAATCGTACTGGTTGCTACATTATTAAGAAAGGCCCGATCATGACTCACTAACAATAAAGTACCGTGATAATTCATTAATAGATCTTCTAATAAATCTAAGGTTTCTGCATCCAAATCATTGGTTGGTTCGTCCATCACCAATAAATTTGCAGGTTGGGTAAATAACTTCGCCAGTAATAAACGGTTTCTTTCACCACCTGACAAAGCCTTAACCGGGGTTCTTGCTCTCTCGGGCGTAAAGAGGAAATCTTGTAAATAGCCCATGATATGTTTACGCGAGCCGCCAATCTCAACAAAATCACTGCCTTGCCCCACGTTATCGACCACACTGACTTCTTCATCTAATTGACTACGTAGTTGATCGAAATAGGCGACTTCTAAATTAGTGCCTAAGGTCACTTCGCCTTGTTCTGGTTTATTTCGACCTAATAGAATCGATAATAAGGTACTTTTACCACAGCCATTGGGCCCAATCACGCCGATGCGATCGCCGCGTTGTATTAGTGTTGTGAAATCAGAAAATAATGTTCTACCATCATAACTTTGCATCAGATCTTCAGCTTCAATCACCAACTTACCGCTGCGCTGAGCTTCTTGAAGCTGCATTTTGACATTGCCTTGTTTTTCACGTCGTTGGCTGCGTTCACGGCGGAGCTGTTGTAGTGCTCTAACGCGCCCTTCATTACGAGTACGGCGTGCTTTGATACCTTGTCTAATCCAAATTTCTTCCTGTGCTAATTTTTTATCAAACAAGGCATTTTGCTGTTCTTCTTCAGCTAATAAAGCTTCACGACGTTCGAGATAACTTCGGTAATCACCGGGGAAACTGACCAATTGACCGCGATCCAATTGCACTATACGAGTGGCTAAGGCTTGTAAGAACGTCCTGTCATGGGTAATAAATAAGACGGTGCCGGCGTAGCCTTTTAAAAACTCTTCTAACCATGTAATTGAATTAATATCCAAATGGTTTGTAGGCTCATCCAGTAATAACACATCTGGCTCTTTAACCAAGGCTTGTGCTAGTAACACCCTGCGTTTCATCCCGCCTGATAGGGCAGAAAACTCACTATCTGGATCCAATGATAGACGTGAAATGACACTTTCCACACGTTGCTCAACACTCCAACCATCGGCCGCTTCTAATTTGCTTTGTGCTTTTTCCAATGCAGTCATCACAGCTTCCGATGTATCTGTTTCTAATTGATGTAAAACATGGTGATATTCAATTAATAACGGCGCTACTTCACCTAAGCCTTGTGCTACAACATCGAAAATGGTTCCTTCTGTACTGCCAGACACTTCTTGTTCTAAGCGCGCTATTTTTAAGCCCTGCCCAATAATCTCACCCCCATCGGCGGCTATTTCTCCCGCAATCAATTTCATGAGTGTTGATTTACCCGCGCCATTTCGACCCACCAAACAAACACGTTCACCACGGTCAAGTTGGAAGTCGACTTTATCTAATAAGTTCGGGCCGCCATAACTGACAGTGACTTGTTTTAATGACAATAACGCCACATTATTTCCTTCATCTCTATGCTTCTATTAAGCTTGTTGTGTTTCTAACTCTATGGCTTCGCTGGCTTCTAACCATGCCATTTCGACCAATTCTAATTGTGATTTCGCTGCTGCTTGTTCTGCTAACAATTGTTTTAATTCTTCTTTTTTACTGGCTTCGTACAGGCTATTATCGGCCAGCTTGTCTTCGACGTCATTGATGATTTGCTGTAGTGACGTCATTTCTTTTTCTGCTTTTTTGACTTCATTCCGTAAGGGTTGCAGTCGTTGTCTGGCTTCTGCTGCAGCCCTTCTATCGTCTTTCTTTGTGTTAGTTATGGCAGCAGGCGATTCCATTTCGGTCGGCTTGTCTTTTGCCACTTTGTCTTTGACCAATAACCATTGGCGGTAATCATCTAAATCACCATCAAATATTTTGGCCTGACCATCCGATACCAGCCATAAATCATCTGCGACCGTACGTAATAGGTGACGGTCATGTGATACCACAACCAAAGCGCCTTCAAAATCTTGCAACGCCATGGTCAGTGCCAAGCGCATTTCTAAATCTAAATGATTTGTTGGTTCATCTAGCAATAAAACAGCAGGCTTTTGATAGACCAATAAGGCCAGTGCCAAACGGGCTTTTTCCCCGCCAGAAAAAGGGCCAACTGGTGCTAAGGCATCATCGCCATGAAAACCAAAACCACCGACAAAATTCCGACATTCTCCCTCAGAGGCTTTAGGGTCGAGTCGCATAATATGTTTAACGGGACTATCTTCTGGGTAAAGCTGTTCTAGTTGATGCTGAGCGAAATAAGCAATACGAATATCTTTGGCTTCTTTGCGCTTTCCCTGTAGCGGTGGCAGCACACCCGCTATCAATTTGATCAACGTTGACTTACCTGCGCCATTAGGTCCTAACAGGCCAATTCGCTCACCCGGTGCTAAAGATAGTTTAATGCCGGACAATAATGGTGTTTCACCATAACCTACTGCAATTTTATCAAGACTCAGTAACGGCGCTATCAAACGTGTTGGCGGGAAAAATTTAAAATGAAACGGCGAGTCGACATGTGCCGGGGCAATCAGCTCCATGCGTTCTAGCGCTTTTATCCGACTTTGCGCTTGTCTCGCCTTGGTGGCTTGGGCTTTGAAACGTGTGACATAACTACGAATATGGGCAATTTCACGTTGCTGCTTTTGATGTGCAGCTTGTTGATTAGCGAGATGTTCAGCACGTGCTAATTCAAAATCAGAATAATTACCGGTGTAGCTTTTAATGCCTTGGTGTTCGATATGGCAAACTTGGGTGACCACACGATCTAAAAAATCACGATCATGGGAAATCAAGATTAATGTGCCGGGATAATTGCGTAACCATTCTTCCAGCCAATACACCGCTTCTAAATCGAGATGGTTTGTTGGCTCATCGAGTAATAACAGGTCTGAACGGCACATTAAGGCTTGCGCCAAGTTTAAACGCATCCGCCAGCCACCAGAAAAGCTTGTGACGGACAATGTCTCTTGCTGCGCTGTAAACCCCAGACCATGTAATAACTTGCCGGCACGACTTTTTGCTGTATAGCCATCAATGGCTGCTAGTTGCTCGTGTAACTCACTTTGTTTATCACCATCGTGTTCGGCTTCTGCTTGCATTAACTCGGTTTGCAATGCCATATATTCAGCATCACCCTGCAAAGTATAATCCAAAGCAGAATCATCAACCGCTGGGGTTTCCTGGGCGACATGGGCAGTGACCCAGTGCGGTGGAAAAGTCACTTGACCATGATCGGCATGTAGTTGATCTTGTAGTAATGCAAACAGGCTCGACTTTCCCGTGCCATTAGCACCCGTCAAACCAACTTTTTTACCGGGATTAATCGTTAAATTAACGGATTCAAATAATAATCGTGTACCACGACGGATAGAGAGATTTTGTAGCTTTATCATGGCGGGTATTGTACGCGATCATTGTCCTTATTAACTGTCAGATATTCGTTAAACTTATTGACTCATATTCTGGTTCAGTGGCAAGGATAAAGTTTAAACAAAATCCATGATCCTAAAGCAATTGAAAAAATTGTCGCTTCTAATGAAACGTTTTTAAGATTTTAATGGTCTGTCTCTCCAGCAAGAGCTTGCTCTGGCATTATTCATCTCCGAATATTAGGAAATATAATGAAAGAAATTATTAGAATTAATCATCTTGGTATCAGGGTTAAAGACCTCACTATTTCC